>ULST01005863.1_pt1 | contig 10472 bp, 9 predicted proteins | sample 1956951 | NCBI WGS metagenome assembly ULST01 (sample SAMEA4835716, study PRJEB28245) | human gut metagenome | biome: gut microbiome; material: fecal sample | place: Denmark | collected 2008 | reverse complement strand
GAAAAAGGTCTATCCCCCCCGCTTCGGCGGCAGCCAGGTCACGGCCCTGCGGCAGGTGGACTTCTCCGTGGAGGAGGGCGAATACGTGGCCATTATGGGCGAGTCCGGCTCCGGCAAGACCACCCTGCTGAATATTCTGGCGGCGCTGGATAAGCCCACCGCCGGCCGGGTGGAGCTGGACGGCCGGGACATGTCCGCCGTCCGGGAGTCCGACGCTGCGGCCTTCCGCCGGGACAACCTGGGCTTCGTGTTCCAGGAGTTCAACCTGCTGGACACCTTCACCCTGCGGGACAACATCTACCTGCCCCTGGTGCTGGCCGGCCGGCCCTATCGGGAGCTGAAGGCCCGGCTGGACCCCATCGCCCGCCAGCTGGGCATCCTGGAGCTGCTGGACAAGTATCCCTACGAGGTGTCCGGCGGCCAGAAGCAGCGGGCCGCCGTGGCCCGGGCGCTGATCACTCATCCCCGTCTGATCCTGGCCGACGAGCCCACCGGCGCTCTGGACAGCCGCTCCACCGACGAGCTGCTGGACCTGTTCGCCCAGATCAACCGCCAGGGGCAGACCATCCTCATGGTCACCCACTCCGTCAAGGCCGCCAGCCACGCCGGACGGGTGCTGTTCATCAAGGACGGCCAGGTGTTCCACCAGCTGTACCGCGGCCAGTGTACCGACGAGCAGCTGTACCAGAAGATCGCGGACACCCTGACCATGCTCCAGGCAGGCGGTGACCGGACATGAAGCTGTACCGTCATCTGGCCTGGGACGGCATCCGGAAAAACAGCCGCCTCTATGTGCCGTATCTGCTGACCGGCGTAGGCGCCGTGTCGTTTTTCTACATTCTTGTGGCCCTGTCCCGGCTGCCGGAGGGAACGCTGCCCGGCAGCGGCTCCGTGCAGGTGATCCTGAATCTGGGCAGCTTTGTGCTGTGGGTGTTTTCTCTGCTGCTGCTGTTTTACACCCATTCCTTCCTGATCCGCCGCCGGAACCGGGAGTTTGCCCTGTATAACGTCCTGGGCATGGGCAAGCGGGACATCGCCCGGATCCTCTGCTGGGAGACCCTGCTCTCCGGCGGCATCTCCCTGGCCGGGGGCCTGGCCCTGGGCATCCTGCTGAGCAAGCTGGCGGAGCTGGGCCTGCTGCGGATGGTGGGCGCGGCCACGGACATGGTGTACCGGGTGTCCGCCGGGGGGTTGCTCCTGACCCTGGGGCTTTACGCCGGCATTTTCCTGCTGATCCTGATCTCCTCCCTGGTGCGGGTGGGCCGCTCCACCGCCGTGCAGCTGATGCGCAGCCAGGCGGAGGGGGAGAAGCCGCCCCGGGCCAACTGGGCCCTGGCGGTGCTGAGCATCCTGCTGCTGGCCGGGGCCTATTACCTGGCCGTCACCATCCGGGAGCCGCTGGCGGCCCTGACCTGGTTCTTCGCCGCCGTGGGCACGGACCTGACCCTGCCCCAGGGGCAGGTGTACGTCTGCCACAGCCGGACCGGCTATCAGGGGACCTCCCTGACCCTTCAGAACGGCCCCACCTGGCAGGTGGCGGGCCTGCTGGATAACTTTTCTCCTTCCGGCAGCGACTCCGCCAGCGTCGTCACCCAGCTGTGGCTCATCGTTCCGGACCTCTCCGCCGCAGACACCCTGGAGCAGGTGATGAACCGGGCCAATATGGGCGTGTCCCGCACCTGGCACTACGGTTTTGACCTGGACCGCCAGCTTCCCGACGCCGCGGACCCCGTGGCCGAGGCCATCCGCCGCATGGCCCAGGACGGCGGCCTGATGGAAAACGGCGTGCTGGGCGTGGAGTCCCTGGCGGAAAATCGCGGAGATTTCTACGGGTCCTACGGAAGCCTGTTCTTCCTGGGCATCCTCCTCAGCGTGGGCTTCTCCCTGGCGGCGGTGCTGATCATCTATTATAAGCAGATCTCCGAGGGCTACGAGGACCAGGCCCGCTTCGACATCATGCAGAAGGTGGGCATGACCCGCCGGGACATCCGCTCCAGCATCAACAGCCAGCTGCTGCTGGTGTTCTTCCTGCCGCTGCTGCTGGCGGGACTGCACCTGGCCTTTGCCTTCCCCTTTGTCCACAAGCTGCTGCTTCTGTTCAACCTCTGGAACACCCGCCTGCTGGTGGGCACCACCGCCGCCAGCTTCCTGGCCTTCGCGGCGCTGTACACCCTGGTGTACCGGATCACCTCCAACGCCTATTACCACATCGTCAGCGGGGGAGGGGAGCGGTAATGCGCCGGTTTGCCTACCGGGCGGTGCTGTGGTGCGGCGGAGCGGTGACGGTGGCCCTGGCCGCTGCCGCCGCCCTGACCGTGTCCCTCACCGACCGCCTCCTGCACAGGCTGGAGCCATAAAGCATAAAAAGAGACCGTATTCGGAAGAATACGGTCTCTTTTGAGTCTGTTGTAAAAGCCTCGCAGCGTTTGCCGCCCGCAGGCGGCAAATCAATTGTGATCCGTTTTTTGCGGCGGCGTGTACGTCGCAAAAAACACTTTACACGGAGCGCGTGTCGAAGGGGACGACTGCGGCGGCCCGTGAGGCACGAAGCGCGGTGCAGCCTTCTCGAAAAAGCGGCCTGCCGCTTTTTCGAAAGAATTACATCCACATGGCGAAGGGCCGCAGCAGGCCCCCCAGCACCCGGTGCAGCAGGGGGCGGTGCTCCCAGTCGGACCGAGTCACCTGCCAGGACTTTTCCATAATGCCGTCCATGTCCTCCAGCAGGGTCTCCAGAGCCGGCGCGCCGTACAGCAGGGTGCCGCACTCGAAGTGCAGCTGGAAGCTGCGGTAGTCCATGTTCACGGACCCCACAAAGGCCGCCTCCCGGTCCGCCAGAACGGTTTTCCCGTGCAGCAGCCCCGGCGTGAAGCGATAGATCTTTACGCCGTGGTCCAGCAGCTCCCCGAAATAGCTCTCCGCCACCATGAAGGCGAATTTGTGGTCCGGGATCCCCGGCATCATCAGCCGCACGTCCACCCCGCTGCCGGCGGCCATGCACAGGGCCTTCTCCATGGACTCGTCAATGGCCAGATAGGGGGAGGTGATATACACCATGTGCTTGGCCCCGCCGATCAGCTGCAAAAACGCGTCCTCGGCGGAGGAGATGGGGTTGCTGTCCGGCCCGTCCACAAAGGGCTGCACAAAGCCCTGGCCCGGGGCGTCGCCGTGGGGCCGGTAATAGTCGTACTCCTGGTGCATGGCGCCGCCCATGCGCTCCCACATATAGATGAACTCCCGGGTCAGGGTCCAGGCCCCCTGGCCCTCCAGCCGGATGCCGTCGTCCTTCCAATAGCCGAACCGCTCCATCAGGTTGGCGTATTCGTCGGCAATATTAGCCCCGCCGGTATAGGCGGTGTCCCCGTCGATGCAGGCGATCTTCCGGTGGTCCCGATAGTTGAAGTACAGCCGGTTCACGTAGTGGTGCACCGGGTTGAAGATCAGCACCTCCGCCCCTATGCGCCGCAGCTCCTCCACGGCCTCCTCGGACATGCGCATCATGCTGCCGAAGTCGTCGAACAGCACCTTGATCTCCACGCCCTGTCCGGCCTTCCGCCGGAAAATATCCATCAGCCGGTCCCACAGCTGCCCCTCGGCCATGATGTAAAACTCCATGAAAATGAAGTGCTCCGCCTGCTCCATGCGCTCCAGCAGGTCCTCCAGATACGCCTCGCCGGTGGGCAGATACACGGCCCCGGTGCCGGTGTACAGGGGGAAGCCCTGCCGGTCCAGATACGCCGCCAGGCGGCCCCATTCCGGGTGCTCCCGCCGCAGGTGCTCCACCTGCAGGCGGCTGTGCTCCTGCCGGGCGTCGGACTCCCGGGGCCGGGGCAGTTTTTGCAGGTCCAGCCGCTTCTGGGGGTGATCTCCGTTCCACAGCCAGTACAGGATCAGGCCCACCACCGGCACCGTCAGGATCAGCAGGGTCCAGCCCAGCTTGTACGAGCCGCCGCCGGGGCGGCTGTTGATGCGGAAGACGTAGGCCAGGGCCACCAGCTCCAGCAGGGTATAGGCGATGGCCATTCTCTGCCGCAGCAGGTCATTGAGCACCAGCACCAGCGCGATCTGGGCCAGCAGCAGCACCGCCACCAGCACCAGCCGCAGGGCCGCCGATATGCGCCGCTCGGTTTTTTGCTGCACATGTGGTTTCTTCAACGGAAATCCTTCCTCCTTTCCCACTGTCCCCGCCGCTCATCGGCGGTGTATGGGTATCTAAGGGTGTCTGTTTTGCGGCCCGCTGAGGGCAGCGAGCTCTACAGCCTTGGCTCTCCCTCTGGGAGAGCTGTCGGCGCAGCCGACTGAGAGGGCCTGTAGGGGCGGACGACTCTGTCCGCCCTTATCCTCCGTCACCGCTGGGACGAACGCAGAAGCTCCTGCTGGATGTCCCACAGCTTCCGGGACAGGTCCACCACATACTTGTGGGGGTTGTCGAAGCGCTTCACCTCGTCCCACAGGGTGTCCACCTGCTGGCGGCAATAGGCCTGGATCTCCGGCAGGGTGGGGCTGTCATACACCCGCTTGCCCTTCAGGAACACCGGCACCAGCAGCTCCCGGGCGGTGAAATTGTACACGGTTTTCTTCTTCCAGGTGGCCATGGGGTCGAAGATCTCCAGGTCCTGGGTGTCGTCCACCTGCTCGTCGTGCAGGGTGATCAGGTCGGCGATGGCCTTGCCGGTGTCCCGGCCATAGAAGCGGTACACCTTCTTGAAATGGGGAATGGTGATCTTCTCCACGTTTTCGCTGACCTTGATCTTGGGGATGATGTTTCCTTCATCGTCCTCCACCGCTGCCAGCTTGTATACGCCGCCGAACACCGGTTCGGACCGGGCGGTGATCATCCGCTCGCCCACGCCGAACATATCGATCTGTGCCCCCTGCATAAACAGGTCCTGGATCAGATACTCGTCCAGGGAGTTGGACACGCTGATCTTGCACTCGGTCCACCCGGCGTCGTCCAGCATCTTCCGGGCCTTCCGGGTCAGGTAGGCCATGTCGCCGGAGTCCAGCCGGATGCCGCACTTGGTGATGCCCTTGGGCTTGAGCACCTCGTTGAAGGCCCGGATGGCGTTGGGAATGCCGGATTTCAGGGTGTTGTAGGTATCCACCAGCAGCGTGGCGTTGGTGGGATAGATCTCGCAATAGGTACTGAAGGCCTCGTATTCCGAGTCAAACATCTGCACCCAGGCGTGGGCCATGGTGCCTCCGGCGGGCACGCCGTACAGCTGGTCGGAGATGGTGCAGGCGGTTCCGGCACAGCCGCCGATATAGGCCGCCCGCGCGCCGGTGATGGCGGCGTCGGAGCCCTGGGCCCGGCGGGAGCCGAATTCCAGCACCGTCCGGCCTCTGGCGGCCCGGGTGATGCGGTTGGCCTTGGTGGCGATGAGGCTCTGGTGGTTCACGGTCAGCAGGGTGAAGGTCTCGATGAGCTGTGCCTCGATGGCCGGGGCCCGGACCACCACCAGCGGCTCCTTGGGGAACACCGGCGTCCCCTCCGGCACGGCGTAGATGTCGCCGGTAAACCGGAAATTGGCCAGATATTCCAGAAATTCCTCGCAGAACAGGTTCCGCCCACGGAGATACGCAATGTCCTCCGGGGTGAAGTGCAGGTCCTCGATGTAACGGATCAGCTGCTCCAGACCGGCGGCAATGGCGAAGCCGCCCTTATCCGGCACCCGGCGGAAGAACACGTCAAAATACGTGATCTTGTCCTTGAAGCCGTTTTCAAAGTATCCGTTGCCCATGGTCAGCTCGTAAAAGTCGCAGAGCATGGTCATGTTCAGCTTTTCTCCAATGTTCATCCTCAAATACCTCAAATTTTCATTATACTTGCGGGGTATCTGCTCATTATAGACCGTTTTCACGGCATATGCAACGTATTATTTTACAATCGCTTTACTTTTCCGCATGAAAATAGTGCTTGGCGCAGAATTCCCGCCGCACCTCCACCTTCCCCTCGTCCGTCAGCCAGTCCACGAAGTTGGCAAAATTCCGCTCCACGATGCTGAACTTGAACTCGTTCCGGGTGCGGACGTTTTCCCGCTGGCAGAAGGCGTAGATCCACTGGTCAAAGGACATGCCGTCCTCCAGGTCCTCCAGAAGCTCCCGGCCCTTGTCATGGATAAAGTCGATATTCCGATCGATCAGAGGGCCGATATCCGTCAGCACCTGCTTGTGGGCGATGATGTACGCCGGGCGCCGGAGATTCCGCAGGCTCTCCTTGCTCTCCAGGTCCCGGGCGATGAACATACTGGTGGGGAGCTTGGCGGCGGCGATCTGCTCCTCGTCGATCAGGCAGTCCCCCAGATAGGCAGCCCCGTCCGGGGTGACGACGCCGATGTGCCCGGCGGAGTGGCCCGGCAGCTGCAGGATGCCGAACCTGGCCCCGCAGAAGTCCAGATGCTCCGCATCGGCGGGGATGATCACGTCCGCCGGAAAGCACTCCTCCAGCAGATACTCCCGGCTTTTGCCGTAGGTCAGGGCCACATAGTTGGCCCGGTACGCATCGGGATTCACGGAGATGCCCGCCTCGATGATCTGGGCCGCCGCCTGGCAGCCGTACCGCTGCTGCAAGTACCGGACGTTTCCTGTGTGGTCAAAGTGCGCGTGGGAGCAGATGATTCCCCGCAGCCGGAACCCGTTGCCCTCAATGAGGTTCACCAGGGCGCTGCGGTCCAGTCGGGCATAGCCCGTGTCCATCAGTACAATGTCCCGCTCCGTCAGCTTATATACCGGCATCAGCGCCGTGGCCCCCACGGCCGCATAGGTCCTTCCGTATACATGCCGCAGCTCCATATCTCGTCCCCCTCCATGGTGCAATATCCCATATTATATACCCTTCGACGGAAAAAAACAACCTGGCAAAAATTTGCGTTTACCCCCTATGCAAAACCAGAAAAATAAGGTAAAATACAACCAAGTATGAATAGGGAGGATTCAGTCAATGGACGAACCGAAGTACAAACGGGTGCTGCTGAAGATCAGCGGCGAGGCTCTGGCCGGCGACAAGCACTTCGGCCTGGATTTCCAGGTCATGGGCCGGGTGGCCGACGTCATCAAGGAGTGCGTGGCCATGGGCGTCCAGGTGGGCGTGGTCATCGGCGGCGGCAACTTCTGGCGGGGCGTGAAAAACGGCGAGGGCCACATTGAGCGCACCCGTGCCGACCACATGGGCATGCTGGCCACCGCCATGAACTGCATGGCCATGGCCGACGTGCTGGAGCAGAAGGGCGTGGATGTCCGGGTCCAGACGGCGCTGGAGATCAAAGAGGTGGCGGAGCCCTACATCCGGGCCCGTGCCGTCCGGCACCTGGAAAAGGGCCGGGTGGTGATCTTCGGCTGCGGCGTGGGCTGCCCCTTCTTCTCCACGGATACCGCCGCCGTGCTCCGGGCCGCCGAGATCGGGGCTGACGTGATCCTGCTGGCCAAGAACATCGACGGGGTGTACGACTGCGACCCCGCCACCAACGCCAACGCCGTGAAGTTCGACGCCATCACCTATGACGAGGTGCTCAAGCGGCGCCTGGCCGTCATGGACTCCACCGCCACCAGCCTGTCCATGGACAACCACATTCCCGTGCTGGTGTTCGCCCTGAAGGACCCCTACAACATCGTCCGCGCCCTGCGCGGCGAAAAAATCGGAACAATTGTGAAGGAGGCATAACCCATGCTGAAAGACGAGTACAAGGTTTACGAGGAAAAAATGAAAAAGAGCATCGAATCCGTTGCCAACGACTTTGCCGCCGTGCGTGCAGGCCGTGCCAACGCCTCCGTGCTCAACCGCATCCATGTGGACTATTACGGCACCCCCACCCCCATCCAGCAGATCGCATCCGTTGGCTCTCCCGATCCCCGCACCCTGGTGATCACCCCCTGGGACGCTTCTGCCCTGAAGGCCATCGAAAAGGCCATTCTGGAGTCTGACCTGGGCATCAATCCCCAGAACGACGGCAAGGCCATCCGCCTGAGCTTCCCCCAGCTGACCGAGGAGCGCCGCAAGGACCTGGTCAAGCAGATCCGCAAGTATACCGAGGGCGGCAAGGTGGCCGTGCGCAACATCCGCCGCGACGCCATGGAGAATTTCAAGAAGCAGCAGAAGGCCTCCGAGATCACCGAGGACGAGCTGAAGATGGCGGAGAAGGACCTGCAGAAGCTGACCGACGACAGCTGCAAGGAACTGGACAAGCTCCTGGAAAACAAGGAAAAGGAGCTCCTGTCCGTCTGATGGGCCTGTTTTCCAAGAAAATTCATCATCACGGGGCGGGGCAGGGGGACAAGAGCCGCCTGCCCCGCCACATCGCTATTATTATGGACGGCAACGGTCGTTGGGCGAAGCAGCGGGGTCTGCCTCGCACTGCCGGACATAAAGTAGGGGCCGAGACCTTCCGCAAAATCGCCACCTACTGCAAGGACCTGGGGGTGGAATACCTGACGGTGTACGCTTTCTCCACGGAAAACTGGAGGCGTCCCGCCGACGAGGTCAGTACCATCATGGCCCTGCTCAAGCAGTATATGCTGGAGGCCATCGACTCCATGGAGCGGGACCAGATCCGCCTGCGCTTTCTGGGGGACCTGTCCGCCATTTCGCCGGAGCTGCAGGCCCTGGTGGACCGCACCAATGAAATTTCCAGCCATATTCACGGGTTCCAGGCCAACGTCTGCCTGAACTACGGCGGCCGGGAGGAGATTCTTCACGCCGCCCGGCGCTTCGCCCGGGACTGCGCCGACGGTATCGCTGACCCGGACAGCCTCACCGAGGCGGGCTTCTCCGACTATCTCTACTCCGCCGGGATTCCGGACCCGGAGCTCATCATCCGCACCAGCGGCGAGGAGCGCCTGTCCGGCTTCCTGCTGTGGCAGTGCGCCTATTCGGAGTTTTACTTCTGCGACACCCTGTGGCCGGACTTCGACGCCCGGGCCTTAGACAAAGCCATCATCGCCTACCAGAGCCGCGACCGGCGGTTCGGCGGCGTGAAATAGAGAGGATACAAACATGAAACAGAGGATATTGGTGGCTGTGGTGGGCATTCCCGCCCTGCTTGCCGTGCTGTGCATCGCTCCCGCCTGGGCCACGGCCCTGCTGCTGGCGGCCCTGTCCGTCATCGCGGCCCACGAGCTGCTGACGGCGGTGTCCGGCCCGGACAAGGCCCGCCGCTGGACGGTGCTGCCCGCCCTGTGCGCCGTGCTGCTGCTGGGGCGGCAGGTATTTTCCTGGCCGGGCCTGGAGTGGCTGCTGCTGGCGGCGGCTTTGGCCCTGCCCCTGTCCGGGGTGCTGACCTATGGAAAGCCTCAGGCCCTGACCTTTACCGACGTCTGCGCCATGGCCGCGGCGGGCTTTGCCATCCCCTGGGCCTTCTCGGGGCTGTACGGCCTGCGGATGCTGGAGGGGGGGTACCTCCTGGTGCTGACGCCCTTGGTGGCGGCCTTCTGCAGCGATGCCCTGGCCCTGTTCACCGGCATGGCCCTGGGCCGTCATAAGCTGGCCCCCCTGGTCAGCCCCCACAAAACCGTGGAGGGCGCGGCAGGCGGCCTGGTGGGCGGCATGGCCGGTATGGCCATTTTCTGCCTGGTGTACCGGGCCATCACCGGCGTGAACCTGGGCCTGCCCCTGTGCGTGGCCCTGGGCCTGCTGGGGGCGCTGCTGGGGGAGCTGGGGGACCTGAGCTTCTCCGCCGTGAAGCGCCAGTATGGCATCAAGGACTATGGCCGTCTGCTGCCGGGTCACGGCGGCGTGCTGGATCGGTTCGACAGCGTGCTTTTTGCCGCCCCGGTGCTGTGCGCCCTGCTGCGGGCGTTGGCGGCGTAAACGGCATAAGGAGAATCGCAACATGACAAAAACCATTTCCCTGCTGGGCTCCACCGGCTCCATCGGCCGCCAGACCCTGCAGGTGGCCCGGGAGCTGGGCCTTTCCGTGGCGGCCCTGACCGCCAACCGCCAGGTGGACCTGCTGGAGCAGCAGGCCCGGGAGTTTCACCCCGCCCTGGCGGTGCTGTACGACCGGGACGCCGCCCGGGAGCTGCGCCTGCGCCTGTCGGACACGGACATCCGGGTGGAGGCGGGGCCGGAGGGCCTGCTGCTGGCGGCTCAGCTGCCCCCGGGCGACACCGTGGTCACCGCCGTTATGGGCAGCGTGGGCCTGGAGCCCACTCTGGCCGCCATCCGCCGGAAAAAGCGCATCGCCCTGGCCAATAAAGAGACCCTGGTCTGCGCCGGGGAGCTGGTCATGGCCGAAGCGGAGCGCTGCGGCGCGGACATCGTCCCCGTGGACTCCGAGCACAGCGCCATTTTCCAGAGTCTCCAGGGCTGCCGGGACCGCAATGAGGTCCGGCGGCTGCTGCTGACCTGCTCCGGCGGTCCCTTCTTCGGCCGCACCTATCAGCAGCTGGAGTCCGTCACCCCCGCCGATGCCCTGAAACACCCCAACTGGAGCATGGGTGCAAAAATCACCATCGACTCTGCTACCCTGATGAACAAGGGC
>ULST01000249.1_pt1 | contig 10491 bp, 10 predicted proteins | sample 1956951 | NCBI WGS metagenome assembly ULST01 (sample SAMEA4835716, study PRJEB28245) | human gut metagenome | biome: gut microbiome; material: fecal sample | place: Denmark | collected 2008 | reverse complement strand
CGCTTCGTCGTCGGGTGAATACGCCGCAGGGAGTGACGTAGGGTAGTGTCTGTTGTTTGAGGAATCGTGCGGTAGTTTCGTCTCCTTGTGCTGCGGCATTTCTTATGGCGAGTGTCAGTTCGGCAAGTCTTTGGTCGGAGGTGATAAGACGGTGTACTTCGTCAATGCTCATTGTCTTGAATGGGGTGAGTGTGGCACTTTTTACGGTTTTTCCGGTGTTTTCGTCTTTTTTCGGCGATATGGGCGGCATGAAAAGTGACATTTTGAATAGATTTTCCATTTTGTTGTTTTAAAGATTTTGTGCGAAGTTAGGGCTCTTTTCTCATTAAATATTTTCTGTATATGGAAAATATTTTAAATGTGAGAAACCTAAAATAACGTTTAATAACATGTACTTTTTTAATTCTGATAACATAATACAAGACGACGATGAATATAAACAGTGACCACCCTATACTGGGTGCTTTATTTGAGAAATGGCGTAAAGAGAAAGACTTGAATATTAATACTCTTGCCAAAGAAGCCCATATTTGTACAACTACGTATGGAAAAATAAAAAAGGGCTGGATGTGAGATTAAGTGCTTATCAGTCACTTTTTTATTACTACTCCATGGATTTGGAGGATGATGAAATCAGGCAGATGGTGAATGAGTGGCTGGAGGAATGGCTGAAGGTGAGAAAAAGGGAGTAATTTATGTTTCTAATCAGTATCTTAAAGAAAGCATTTGGTTTTGGTGTGATGCCCAAATTGGCTTCATTAGTAAACCTTTTGCTTTTGCCTTTAATAACTCCTTTTCTTACCCCTTTTGATTATGGCATTTGGGGAGTGATTACCTCTTATTCCGGACTATTTATTACTATAGCTCCTTTGGGACTTAATCTGTTTCTTACCAATAGTTATTATGAATATTCTAACCATTGGAGGGTATTATGGGGAAGAGTTATATGTTATTTCTATCTTTCAGGTATATTACTGAGTATTGTCTATATTTGTGTTATAATGGGAATGTTGTCAGAAGTTTGTATTCAAAAAAGGTTTCTGATTGCTATGATTAGTTGTGTACCTCTTCTTCTTTTTGGAAATACTGTGATTGCACAGCATCTCTATCCTTTGAAAGGAACTCCGAAGCCATTGGTTTATCGTACTTTGTTAGGTAGTATCTGTGGTATGACTGTCTCGTTTGTATCTATTTATTTTTTTAAGGCTGGCTATTGGGGCTTTCTTTTTGGTGTAGCTGTCACAGCTATTGTATCATTTACCTTATTTTGTCCCTTACTTTTCAAAAAAGAAGGCATAAAACCTATTATAGACCGAAAGTGGAAAAAATTAGTGGATATGTTGAAGTTGTCATGGCCGCTCATTCCTCATGCTCTTGGCTTTGTATTGCTCTCTTCTTCTTCGCGTATTATAATGAATCTCTATCAAGTATCCTTGGAAGATATTGGATTGTTTTCAAATGGATATATGATGGGCGATTATATTACTATTATTACCACTTCGTTAGTCGTTGCACTGGTTCCGCAGTTGCAAAAAACTTATCGGGATAAAAGGTTTGGTGATTATAGGAGTCTCTATTATTTTTGTCAATTTACAACCTTGACTGCCGTTTTTACAGTAGCTATTTGGATGCCGGATATTTATCGAGTCGTTATTCGTAACGAGAGTTTCCAATCATGCAGTGCCATTGCAAGTATTATATGTTTTGCCAATGTATTGTTACCTTTCTATAATTTTACTTCCAATGTGGCTTTCATAAAGAAAGACTCAAAGCAACTTTTATGGCTTATTTTTATGCCGGGAGCAGTGAATATTTTTCTTTCCATTATTTTGATTCCAATATTGGGGTATGTATCAGTGGTATATTCTACGTTGGTGTCTTATTGGACAATAGCTATTATTCCATTTTTTGTACCTTATTTTCATAAAAACACGAAGGTTTGGATGGGTAAATTGAATAGAATCATCGTTATCCTATTGATAGTGCTTTTAGCGGTAGTGGTGGCGCAATATTTGTCACAAACGTTGTGGTGGATTAAGATTATGGTAATGATTCCTATTGTTTTAGTCTATTTCTTTATGTTGAACAAATTTCAAATTAAAAAGATATTTCAATGAATGTAAGCGTTGTGTTACCATCTTTCAACAGAGCTCGTCTGTTGCCCATAACTATTCCTACTTATTTTCAGGAGGATGTGAGTGAAGTGATATTGGTTGATGATTGTTCTTCAGACAATACAGCTGAAGTGGTGAAGGAGTTGCAAACAAGATTTCCCACTTTACGTTATTTCCGTAATGAAGTAAACTCGAAGCAACCTTACACACAAAATGTTGCTATTAGCAAAGTTCAGTCAGAGTATATTTATTTTGGTGACGATGATTCGGTGCTTTATCCCGGTTCTATCCGTAACTTGCTGAATGTAATGAGAGAGAAAAATGCCGATATTGTGGGAGGAAGAGCATTGGCGCTTTTCTTTCCTGAACAAATCGATGAACTGGATGAGTTTTTGTCACATTATCGCAATCGAATCGCTACTGAGGCTAATCAGATTGTTGATTTATCCACTTTGTCCACAAACTTTACATATACAGTGAAAGAGCCGATTAGGGTCCCATTTTGTCATGCTTCTTGTCTTTGTAAGACCCAAGTAGCGCGCGAAATGCAGTTTGATGTGAAAATAGAAGGAAATGCCTATCGTGAAGAGACAGACTTTTTGATTCGGGCTACTTTGGCTGGATATACCATTTATTATACCAGTTCGGCCAACCAAATAAATCTGCCTTCAGCGATGTGTTCCGGAGGAGCACGCAGTAAGAATCATCGACATTGGGCTGAAAATGCCATTCGCAACAATGATTATTTCATTGACAAGAATTATGATAGTATGCAGAAAATGTTTAGTCTGCCTCGTACCAAAGATGAAATGAAAGCACTGTTTAGGGTGCAGATAAAAAAGCAGGTACGCCAAAAGCATATCATGGATTTTTTGGAAAGGATAGGATTGTTTAAAATAATCTATCACATAAAACATAAATTTGACTGATGAAAATATTGATTTTTGCAGGTGTTTCGCCCAATACATTTGTGTATATGATGGACGAGGCCGAGTTATATTACCGATTGGGGCATGAGGTTTATTTCGTGTATTGCGATCCGCAAGCGGAAATATGTTGGGAGAATATGAAACGCAACCCCATGAAGTGTAAATTGTGTAGTTGTTATACTACGCGTATGCGAAAGAAACTTTCCGAGGGTATACACCAAATCTCTTTATGTAGTGTTTTAACAGAGAAAATAAAGGTAGAGGCTAAAAACTTTCATCCTCAATACAAATCTTTGTCAGAGATAAAAGCACTTAAATATAATGGTGTATCAGTAGGTATGTCGAGTCTTTCCAACTATATCTCACACACACGCAACTGCAACCCTAAACTGGATGGTGTGTTCCGTGCCTATTTTGATGAGTTGTTACGTTCTACCGTTCGACGCACTTTAATGGTAGATAGAATCATTACTGATGTACAGCCTGATAAGGTGTTGTTGTTCAATGGCCGTGCTAATGATGCACGTCCCGAATGGGAGATAAGCCAATTGCACAATATTCCTTTCGTTTCGTGTGAATCAATCTGCGTGTTCCATCACAAATACCTTAAAAGATATTTTTGTGGGAATATTCCTCACAGCATTATTTTAAATACAGAGATGATTTATAATACTTGGAATCAGTCTGTGCTGTCTGAAGCTGAAAAAGAACATGTTGGAAATATGTTTTTCATACAAAGAAAGACGGGTACTTATGCGGGTGATAAAAATTACATAGCTAATCAGAACAAAGCAAAACTGCCCGACAATTGGGATGAAGGCTATCGAAATATCGTGATTTTCAATAGTTCGGAAGATGAATTTGCAGCAGTGGGTGATGAGTATGATAAAGCTAGGCTATTCCCAACACAGTTGGATGCGATTGTAAATATAGCCGAATTCTTAAAGAACAACCCCAAAGTGAGAGTTTATTTACGTATTCATCCCAATCTAACGAATGTGCCCTACAAGTATCATACAGACTTGCTGAAATTAGGCGAGAAATATCCTAACATGACTGTTATCCCGGGCGGAAGCAGTTTAAGTACTTATGCGCTGATAGATAGGGCAGACGTAGTAGTGGTGTGGGGCTCTACTACCGGTGCCGAAGCTGTATATCATGGTAAGCCGGTGATATTGTTGGGTGGAGCAGTATATCGCGAGCTGGGTATTACCTATAATCCCGAGAATGAAGAAGAGCTGCATCGTCTGCTGCTTCAATCCGTTCTCCCGCCCAAGGATAGAACCAATGCAATCAAGATGGGATTTTATTACTTGCAATATCTTTCACCGGCCTCTACGTTTTGGAAGTACAATTTTGAGACTTATAGATTTCATCTCGGCTCGTTTAAACATTCATGTTTGCTTTATGATAACCAAAAGCTATTGGGTTCCAGATTACTCTATTATTTGGTAACTAAAAGCTTCATTGGTGTTTATAGTAAATTGTTCAAGAAAAAGATTTTGAATTTACCTACTGCAGAAGCTTAACTGTATATATGGGTGCAAGTACAAGTCAGTCATTACCCTATGTACTTGTTGCTTTGTGTTTTATTGCTATTATTGCATGGAACACAAGGCAACGGTGCAGAGGTATTGATACCGACAATGTAGATACCTTTTTTGGGGGGATCATTTACTTCTTGTTTATTGGCCTTCGTCACGAGGTGGGATACGATTGGGAAGCATACGATGCATTTTTTCATGATTGTCATACAGATTTTGATAGTTTTGTAGCACGTTTGGAAAATTCAAATGCTGAGCCATTGTTCCAGTATTACATGTTTTTCGTAAAAAACAGTGTATGGGACAATCTTAGTTTTTTTATGACCCTATCCACCCTAATTGATTTGGTGGTGATATGTTGGTTGTTCCGGCGGTATTCGTCTTTTTTTATGCTTTCAATGCTTATATACTTTGCATTGTTTCTGGATTCGGTAAATGTGATGCGCAACATGAAGAGTATCTCGTTTTTCTACCTTTCCATTCCTTTCTTGATACAACGCAAGGCATTGCCTTATTTTATATTGAATCTGATAGGCTTTGGATTTCACACGAGTTCCATTGTCTATTTTCCACTCTATTTCATTCTTACAAAGAAGTATCATAAATACGTATATTGGGGTATCTTCTTAGTGGGAAACTTTATGGTTCTATCGCATATTAATCTTTTTTCCAATCTTTTGATTCAAGGTGCATCTATGATAGGGGGGCGTGTTTTGAGTAGTACGGAGGAGTATATGGTAAAGAGTATGTTCAATAATTATTCAGCCGTTTCTATCGGCTATCTGGAACGGATGTGCAGCGGAATATTGTTACTACTGTTTTATGATAAACTGAATGCTTTGGGGAAGAATATGACATTGTTCTACAATCTGTTTTTCTGTATGCTGTTTTGCAGGCTCTTTCTTGCGGAATTCGATACGCTACCCGTACGCTTCAGCTATTTGTTTATGTCATCTTATTGCATTCTCTATCCCGCAATCTACAAAGAACTGAATATGAGGTGGAAGATAGTTTTTCTGGCTGTTGTGTGTCTGTATGCTGTTATCAGAGTGTTCCAATTGGGACAAGATGAACACTATCTATATCACAATGTATTGTTTGGCTGATTATGAGTAAAAAGATATTGTGTGTCAGTTTGGGATATGAAGGGGGATGCGTGTACTATGCCAACCAACTGCTCAACCACTTTCCTACTGATAAAATAGATGTATGGATAGCTGCTTCAACCGAAGAACCCTTTTGCGGAAAAGCGAAGAAGATAAAAGTCTATAAGGGATTAATAGGACAGCTTTGGTCGTGGACTTTCTTTCTGCCTTATTATTTATTGCTTCTTCTGCTAAAGATTTGGCGGGGCAGATATGATAGGGTGTTGGTGTTTGGACCTCACAATTGGGATACAGTCTTTGTGTCTCTATGTAAGTGGTGCAAGGTACCCACTTTTTTAGTTATACATGATGGAGTGATGCATGTAGGCGAGACTTCGGTAATTCATCAAAAGATGATGGATGTGGCAATGAAGAATGCTGCTCATTGGGTGTTCTTGTCTGAGTTTGTGCGCCAAAGGGTGGAAGTACATATAGGCGTGCAAAAACCTTCCATTATTATACCTCACGGAGTAATTGTTTATGGTGATAATAAAACCAAAATTGAAGTATTGCCCAAGAGATATAACTTATTGATGATAGGTCGAATCAATTATTATAAAGGTGTTGATTTGTTGGCAGACGCATTACCTTTGATAGACTACGACAGAATAGGAACAATCACTTTGGCGGGAAAATTTGATGAATGTATCTCTACTTTAAAATTTGATAACAACTTGTATGTAAGGATAGTCAATAAATACTTGACGAATGACGAGTTTGATAAGTTTGTGAATGAGAATCACTTACTGCTGATGCCTTATTTAGAAGCATCGCAAAGCGGCGTTGCTGCTGTTTCATTGGGATATAACATTCCTGCAATCGCAACGCAGGTGGGAGGAATTCCCGAACAGTTACCTGCCGATACGGCTTACTTTCTGGAAAAGGCTTCGCCTGAAGCTTTGGCTGAAGCAATTAATGCAGCCACTGCCAATGCCGAAGAATATCTTTATAAAAAACAACATTTACAATCTTTGGCAGATGGTTTGCAATGGGAGCACTTGGCTGAAGTGTTGTATCAATACGTATCCAACAAATAATTTAAATGAAAATTGCATTACAACTTTTGAACACATTGAAGCGGGGAGGGGCTGAAAATGTGGCACTTAACTATGCTTCTGCCTTGAGCGAAATGGGCGTGTCTTCTTGCTTTATAGCCAAAAGCCACAGTGCTGAATATGAGGCGATGATTCGCAATCAGAACCATGACATAGAGAATAGGCTTACCGGTGACTTGATAGCCGGGGCTGACTACATATTTATTCATAGTAATATAAATCTTCTGCGGCTGATAAAGTACAAAATTGCAGCTAAGCTAAAAGGTAAAAAAGTAATTTACTTGCAGCACCTCTTCTTCTGTGAACGGAAGTTTTTTATTCTCTCGCTTCTCATTAATTGGATATGCACAGATTTCTTTTTGATAACTCCTCGTACAGAACAGTTGGTAAAGAAATATATCCGCATACCCGTTCATACTTTTATAAACTTTTATATTCAAAGATATGAGAAAAAAGATTATTCTACTATTCGTCAAACGGTAAGAGAGGAACTGCATATTGCCGATGATGATTTGATTATTATGTTTTCTGCTATCTTCAAGCCAGGCAAGGGATTGGCAGATTGCTTGAAAATGGCTTCGCTGATGAGCAATGAGCCCAACGTGAAATTCTTGATTGCAGGCGAGGGAGAAGAACAATACTTGATAGATGAATATAGGGGCAACAACATTATTGCTGTGGGATGTGTAAATGATGTAGAACGTTATTTAATATCTTCAGATATTTATTTATTTTCTTCCTTTCTTCAAGAAATGTTGCCTATGGCTTTGGTGGAGGCAATAAATGCCGACTTGTCCATATTGGCATACGACACCATAATCAATCGCTTTTTATTATCAAATAGTACTTTTGAGAGCTTAGACGATATGATAAAAGCTGTTGAAGAACGGAGGGTGCCACGCGGATTTAAGCATTATGATAAAGCCTATGCATTGGGGCAATTTCGAAATATACTAAAACTGTCTTGAACTTATGTTTAGCAAGCAAAATGCGGATGAATTGCAAAGTAGGGTTATAGCTTTTTTGCGTTTTCCTCTCATAGTGGGAGTTGTGTTTATTCATAACTATAGACCTTCTATTATTGTAGGCAATGAGGTAATGGGGAGTGAAACACACATGCCTACCTATTCTTTTATAGGTCAATTGTTCTCACAATATATAGGTTGGATTTCTGTGCCTTTGTTTTTCTTCTTTTCAGGTTTTCTCTTCTTCTACAAAGCTGATTATTCTCTGCAAACATACATTTACAAGATAAAACGTAGAATAAGTACTTTGCTGATACCTTATTTATTTTGGAATGCCTCTTTTTTGATTTGTTTTTTTGCGGTATCTCACCTTCCTCTAACGAGACAATGGTTTCAATTTCCTAATAATGCCGGGCTGGATTATTATTTGTCTTCGTTTTGGGGAATACTTGATGATAAGAAGACGATGACATATCCTATAGCTTATCAATTTTGGTTCATAAGAGATTTAATGGTACTGTCTTTATTCTCTCCAGTTCTTTATTGTCTGCTTAGCCGTTTTAAAGGTCTTCTTATTTGGCTTATTGCTGTATTCTGGCTTTGCGGCTATTCATTGCCCTATATCGGTATAAGAGGTTTAAGCACAGAAGCTTTATTCTTTTTCTCATTAGGTGCAGTCTTTAGTATCTACAAGCGTAACTTTGTAAATATAGTTAGAATATATGGATATTATCCATATATTTTCTACTTACTAATGGTGGCTGTTCATTATGCTTTTATGGTCCAAGGACATGATGTTCAATGGCTATTTAAATTAATAAAAATAGCAGGCATTCTTAGTACTCTTAATTTGTCTGCTGCAATAGTGGCTAAGCATAATTTTAGAAGCACAACTTTTTTAGCTTCTGCCAGCTTTTTTGTTTTTGCAATACACGATCCTTGGTTGTTATCGAACATTCGCAAGTTGTTGTATGTCACTTTGCATCCGGCAAGTGACTTCGCAATGGTTGTTGTCTATTTCTTTAATATTTTGTTGACAGTTACGATTGCATTGGCTCTTTACTATTGCTTGAAAAAGATTTCTCCCAAGTTTACTGCAATTATTACTGGAGGAAGGTAAAGGGAATCCTAAGTTACGGCAACAATTCGAAATAAGCTTAAGGGAATTTTAATTCAAAACCAATATACGAAAGATGGCGAAGATAACTCACATTTTTAAAACATTCTATCCGGATGAACCGGACGGTGGTATCCAAGAAGTGATTCATCAACTTGGTCTGATGTCGATGAAGCATGGATATGAAGTGGAAGTAATATCCCTTTCAAAAAAGCCGGGAGTCTGTGACTATGATGGAATAAAGTGCATTTCTTATAAGACGAATATCCGTCTTTCTTCAATGCCTATGAGTGTCGGTTTGATGAAGAATTTTTCAAGGATAATAAAGAATACAGATATTATACATCTGCATTATCCTTACCCTTTTGCGGAACTTCTTACGCTGTTTCATAAAACGAGTAAGCCTATCGTGATAACTTTTCATGCACCTATAGAAGGGCGGGGAGTGCTGATGAATGGTTATGCACCTTTTGTGAAAAGGTTATTTAAAAAAGCGAGTGTCATTGTGCCCACCAGTCCTAATCTGGCTTCGACCGAGTCTATCTTAAATGTCTGCAAGGATAAAATTCATCCGATAGGATTATGGGTTTCAGACGAGAGATTTAATGAGCATCATCCGGTTGAAGAAGAGTTTGCCCGGCAAGTGAATGAATATGGGCAGTTTGCCTTGTTCGTGGGAGTGCTTCGTACATACAAAGGGCTACATTATTTGCTTGATGCAGCTAAAAAGGTAAACAAAAATATCCTGATTGCAGGTCGTGGCCCTCTTTTTAAGGAACTCAACCGGAGAATTAGAGATGAGGACATCAATAATGTTCATTTGTTGGGCTATCAATCTAATGAGCATGTTGCGTATTTATTCAAGAAATGTTCGTTCGTAGTGCTGCCTTCCATTACTCGTGGCGAGTGCTTTGGAGTGGTTCTTCTGGAAGCGTGTCATTATGGGAAAGCGATGATTTCAACGGAACTGGGGATAGGCACCAGTTGGGTGAATACAAATGAGACTGGGTTTGTTATCGCACCGCGAGATGCTGATGTCTTAGCTGAAAAAATGAATTATCTGTTTGACAATTCGGAACAAAGCAGAATATTGGGAGCACATGCGCAAAAACGTGCCAATGAACTATTCAGTGCAAATTCTTGTGGGGGAGCTTATTTGGAGATCTATGATAAACTATTGAAATAGTAGCTACTATCAGTGGAAGTTACACTTAAAAGTACAAATAGGTGGGAGATAATTAGAACTTTTTAGAATCATTGGTATCATTGTAGGAGGAAGATTGGAACAATGAATAAAATTAAGCCATATAAAGAACAATATTCAATAATGAAGAAAGCTACCGAACCTATGGTTACTTACACGAACAATAGAAAGAGTTCAAATGTCATTGCGGATGCGCGTGATGATATACGATGTGTTATTTTCAGTGAGGAGTTTTAAATAGACCTCAACCTCGTATATATAAAGGTCTTGTTTGAATGAAAGTCGTGTTTATTTCCGAAATAGAGGAGGATTTGTATTAGCTTATAAAGGTGCTTGTTGAGAAGGAATGCTTGGGTGCTTATCCTTCTACAATTTTGTAAGCAGTCAAAAAATGGCTATTGATTGCAACCTCTATCTT
>ULST01026327.1_pt1 | contig 10690 bp, 8 predicted proteins | sample 1956951 | NCBI WGS metagenome assembly ULST01 (sample SAMEA4835716, study PRJEB28245) | human gut metagenome | biome: gut microbiome; material: fecal sample | place: Denmark | collected 2008 | reverse complement strand
GAAAACCGCATGACCGTCTGCATGGGGTACACGGCGATGACCCTGAGAAGGAGAGCCGGAAAACGCCGCCGGAAGGGGCAGGAAATCCATGCAGGGAGAACGGCTAAACGTTGATTCCCCAGTTACCAGAAAACAATGTGGTCAAATTGACCACATTGTTTTTCCGTAACGCCAGTGAAAGGAGGGTCATCTCCATGTATATGACAAACGAAGAATGGGAACAGAACAATCAGGATTATTTGAAAGAATCGTATGAGGAAACGGGTTTTACCACCGGAGGATACGCTATCCGCAAACTCATCTGCGGCGGCTGCGGTCGGGTGTTCTACACCACAATCTACACCAAGAAATACTGTCATAGCTACTGGTGCGGCAATCAGGCCAACAATCGGCGGCAGCGGGAATACCGCCAAATGCGCCGTCAAGATTTAGTCTGCCAGTGCTGCGGCGAGAAATTCACGCCCAAACGTGCAGATGCCCGCTATTGCAGCAACGCCTGTCGGCAAAAAGACTATCGAAAACGTGTTACAGATGCTGCAAATGCTCAAAATGAGCACTTGGATAAGTGTAACGCATCTGCCAAATGAAACCCAGTTCCTCACGAATGAGGGAACGGAAATTTATCGACCTGTTACGGAAAACCAAGTGGTCAAAATGAGCACATCGTTTTTCCGTAACGCCTCAAGGCCTGTTGAAAATCAAGTGCCGCCACCCGGCACTTGATTTTATCCGTAACGGAATCAGTTGGTCAAAGTGACCAACTGAAAAAGCCGGACGAGCTGCCCATTCAGGACAGCTTGCCCGGAGTAAGAGTGCAGAGGGGTGCGGGTCGCCTGCGGCGACCTCAAAAGGCCACCGGCCTTTTGAAGCACCGACCGAGCCGACAGGCGAGACCAGCTCTTTGCAAGGGTCAAAGGTGAAACCCTTGCCCAGTGATATGATGCTGTGCGTCATATACTACTGGGTATTATCTGGCGCAAAATGGAAAAAGCCATCACAGTTAATGGCCATTCTTCTCGTTTTATGATAGATGCCTAATGATGTTTCCAGTAGGAACCAGAATACTCTTTTGCCGCAGTCAGATTATTCGGATGCTCACACAAAAACACATACTGCGCATAGCTTGCATCCTGTGCAAAACCGTCCATGTAAAATTTGTTCATATCCTGAACCGGAGGCTTGGCGCTGGCGGTATTGTAAAGCGTTACTTTGTTCGTATCCGATTCACCCAGATCACCAATTTCAAACGTCAACCCGCCATCTATGACGGTCAGTTTTCCATTCAGTGGTGAGCCCTCCTCTGCAAGACGGGTCACAAAAGAGTTCTGTACGCGGTATATCTTTCCGGAATAGTCAGACATCAAAACGTGTGCTGCACCAAACTCTCCATAATATTTTGTGTCCGGTCTCTCCTGATACTCCCGCATAAAATTCTCATACAGGCAATTCTCCCGGTACACATCATCCGAATCACCCAGTTGTTCCGCTTTTCCGCGGAGTCTCTGCTGTTCCAATGCTTCCTGCCAACCCAAAAGGGCACGCTCCAGATACATTGCCTGTGTTCCCAACACATTTTCAAGCTGTTCCGGTTTTGTTTGATACAGCTCAATCAACTGCGGCAAAAACTCGTCCTGAAAGGTCTGGAGTTGTAAGGAACTGAACGGATTCTGTTTTCGGATCGCCGTCAGAAGTCGTTGCGTTTGTACATCTGCTCCAGTAAAGTTGCAGGTTTTCAACAAATACTGACAAAGCATTTGCATATTGCCGATATTATCCGTAATGTCGATCCCAATGATTGAAATTTTATCTGCATCTTCCCTGCCACTGTTCCAATCCGCGATCCATTGATACAGTTCATAGTCCTCTTTGGAGCTTGTGCAACGGTCAAGCCAGTCGGAAAAGGAAAGCCTCCCCTGCACCGTTTCATTCTCAAGAAATGTCGTGGCGTATCCGGCTTCCTCTACAAGAACACGCACGCCTTTTTCTTTTACCAGGTACTTGAACAGAACATTGCGGAATTGCTGATATTCTGTGCAGCGATGTGTTTCTCCAAAGAGATAGACCTGCGCATCATCATAGCGGAGCATTTTGGAAATGCCCGCACCGGTAGAGAGATCAATCTTTTGGGATTTTCTCGGGTATAATTCCCCAAAAGTCAAAAGAATGGTTAAAAAAAGAAGCGCACAAACAAAAACTTTTTTCACAAAAAGTGTCTCCTTATGAAAATCAAAGGCGTTTGATTTCGTCACAATCATCGGCCAATATCTACTTATCCGAAATCCAGCAGATGATTTTTAACTGCAATTGTTTCCATTGTTTTACTTTGTTAAGTTTATCGCGCCTACACACTCCTGTCAAGCGGCAGTACTGCGTTCAGAAAGACTAGGGGCTTGTGTAAATCCCGCGAGGGCTGGGAGAGTTTCAAGACCAAAAAGGAGGCGCAGGAGCGAAAGATCACGGTCGAGAAAGAATTGCTGGACGGCACATTCCTTGTCCCCGACACTATGACGGTGGAGGAGATGCTGTACAAATGGATCCCGATCCAGTCCACCAAGCACAAGTGGTCCCCCAAGACCTACACCCAGTCCGTGGCGATGGTGCAGAACCTGATCGTGCCGTATATCGGGAAACGGAAGGTGCAGGAACTGCGAACCTACGACATTGAGAAGTTCTATGCCACCCTTGCCAAGACACCCTGCGGGCAGTATGTGCACGGTGTGAAGCAGAAACTTTCCGAGAAGCAGAAGAAGCGGCTGCTGTCCAGCACCTCTATCCACGAGGTCCACACGTTGCTGAAAACTGTATTCTCCTATGCGGTGGAATGGGACTTGATCCACAAGATTCCCCTGCCCTGCATCTGGCGGTGCACATGAGCATGATCCTTTCGCTCCGTGAGGGCGAAATTCTCGGCTTGTAGCCGAGTGATCTGGACTTTGATGCCGCCGATGGGCGTGGCACCATCTCGGTCAGCAAGACCATGCAGCGAGCCAACAAGGACGCTCTGGAAAAGCTCGACCCCAATCAGGTGTATCACACCTTCCCGGACAGGCGTGAGGGAAGTAAATCCTCTCTCATCCTGAAAAAGCCTAAGACCAAGAAGTCCAACCGCGTCCTGTATATGACGAAGCCCTTGAAGGAAGAACTTCTTGCATGGTTGGAAAAGCTGAAGCAGGACGAGCAGAACGCCCCGGAAAAGTACAGCAACTGCGGGCAGCTGTTCCGGCTCCCGGACGGCCTGCCCATCGCACCGGAACTGCTGACGAAATGGTACCGTCTGTGGAGAGCCCAGCACCCGGAATTTGAGCAGATCGTGTTCCACGGCCTGCGACACTCCAGTGCCACCTACCAGCTGTTGCAGTCGGAGGGTGACTTCAAGTCGGTGCAGGGCAACACAGGCCATGCGACAGCATCTGTCCTGATGGACACCTACGCCCACACGCAGGACAAGCCCCGGTTGGAGCTGACCGAGAAGATCGAAGCAAATTTTTATTCCCAAGACCTGACCCCGGCAGCACCCCAGCCCCGACAAAATGAAAAGCCGGTGGCAACAAAAATCTCTGGTAAGGAGATCCTTGAAGCCATCCGGCTGATGGACGCAGACGAACACAGGGAGTTGACGAGAGCCTTGTTCGCCTAAAATTTCTTCTTTTTATGCAAAGGAAAACAGGCTGTGCAAGCCATGCACAGAAAAGCCCCTGATTCGGGCAAATGTGCAAACGGTGTGCAGAAAGTGTGCAGCAGCTTTCCTGCATAAAGAAAGAACGCCAAATCTTACGATTTGACGTTCAAAATCTGGTGCACCTCGCGCACTCATATCCGAACTTTTCTCTGCTTTTACGGCTTCCCCAAAAGCGACCGTTTCCGTACCTTCCTTATAATTAAAGGTAATGAGAACCTTATCATCGTAGAGATAGATGGCATTGATGAAGGTATCCACCAGTGCCTGCCGCTGCTCCGGCTGGGTCATATCCAGCTTACGGAAACGAAGCAGCCAAAACCGGACGAACTCTTCTTTCATCTTCGGTTTTGCCAGCCGTTCCTCTGCAATGCAGGCTTGCAGTTCCTTCCGCTGTTCTTCCAGCGCTTCCAGCCGCTCCTTGGTGGAGCTGGTCAGAATGCCCATCTGGATAGCGTTCAGCATATTGGTGATGCCGGTTTCCGTTTCCTTCAACTGCTTTTCGTAGATAGGCAGGTCAGTGCTTTCCTGATTTTGCAGCTCCATGACCTTGGCAATGATGGCATTCATGGAAGCGTCATCTTCCACCAGCTTCATGGTCTCGCTGACCACCAGATCTTCCAGCCACTGTTTCCGCACGGCCTTTTTATCGCAGGTCTTTTTCTTCTTGGCAGCAGCACACTTATAGTAGGTATACATTTTCCCGGTGTGGCTGACACCGCTTTCGCCAAACATCAGCGCACCGCACTTACCGCAGTACAGCTTGGTGGTCAGCAGATAGATATCTTCTGCCTTATGACGGGCAGGGGCCTTTTTATTTTTCGTCAGCTTTTCCTGCACCTTGTTGAACAAGTCCTCCGACACCAGTGCCGGGATTGCATTGGGCTGTACCACATCCCGCAAACGCAATTCGCCGATGTACCGGCGGCTGCTCAGCATCCGCTGAATCGTATTATAGGACATTTCCCCACCCAGCGTATTTTTGATGTTGTGCGCTTTCAACCAGTCCCTTAAGTCGGTCATAGTTGCGCCATCTGCATACTTCTGGAACGCCTGCTCCACATACGGAGCCAGCAGCGGGTCAGGCTTGTAATGCCGGTTCTCGTCAATCACATAGCCAAACGGAACTGTTCCGCCATTGTACACGCCTTTCAGCGTGTTTTCGGTCATGCCACGCACGACCTTTTCAGACAAGTCAGCAGAGTAATACTCCGCATATCCTTCCAGAACGGATTCCAGAATGATACCCTCCGGGCCAGCCGAAATGACTTCTGTTGCCGACACCAGCTTCACACCATTGCGTTTCAGCTGGGTCTTGTACCGTGCGCTATCGTAGCGGTTCCGGGCAAAGCGGTCAAGTTTCCAGACGATGATAACATCAAAGATTCCCCGCTCACTGTCCTTGATCATCTGTTGGAACTGTGGGCGGTTATCGGTCTTGGCGGAGATGGCACGGTCAATGTAATGCTTCACCACCGTGAAGCCGTTCTTTTCCGCATAGGCGGTGCACTCCCGGATCTGACCTTCAATGGATTCTTCGCGCTGGTTGTCCGATGAATAGCGGGCATAGATCACAGCGGTCATGGCAGGCACCTCACTTTATACATCATTGAACGGTGGAGCGTTCTTTCAAGGCAATGTTTCGTATAATGTATATACCATACTTTGCAATAAATTGCAAGGTATATTTGTTATATTTGTATTATTATAGCAGAAGAAGGTGGTTTCCAACATGAACACCACCTTCTTCATCACCGATGAATCATTCAAATCTGTTTGCTCAACGCAAAGCGGAACCGTATTTCCTTTTCTATGGTAAAGCAGACGTTCTCATGGGGCTTTGCGCCCCAGCTATTATCGCCGCCCACGCCCCGCTGGAAGGCCGCGCAGCGGACAACCGTCTTATTGCCGTCCCGGGGCAGCTCATAGAGATGCCGGGCATTTTCCAGCTCGTGGGGCGTATAGGGCAGTGCCGAGAAGGTCATGCTGTCACCTGCAAAGCAGATGCCCGGAATGCTGCCGGTGACAGCTACACTGTACACGCCGGTGCGGCTGTCGCAATCCTGCGGGTAGATCGGGCTGTTCTGGGCAAAATCTGCCCGAATGTTGTAATTCCATGCACCCATCTGAACACCGACCTTGCCAACGACGAAAGTACAATTTGGATTCTCGAAGACCCAGAGGGCTTTGAGCAGGCTTACGAAAAAGTGGACGGGTCGGCGGCAGGACTGGAGCCGCATCCATGCGCAGCTGTCCATCTATTTCGCTGAGCGTATGCCGGATTAACACCTGCTGCGGAGGAATGTCAAGGGTATATGAACGGCTTCGCCGCCCTTGACATTCCCCCTTGTCGGCGTTATGTTGTTGTTAAGGCGACAGCCGGATTCGCCGTCTGCCGCCTCATATTAAAATTGCTCTTGTTTTATAGCTGTCTGGACTTTACACAAAATTTGGGAGAGACCCCTTTTGACACCTGAACAAATGTTATAAAATAAAAAATATTTCTTACATATTCAGTTTTTGCTTTATGTGAAGTGACAGATTTTCTGTCAGTAGCTAATATCGAATTATCATTGGATACCTTGTTTGACCTGGTGCATCCCGACGAACGCCTAAACCATTACGGATTTCATCCACAAATGCCTCACTCTCTGAATATAAACACAATTTTTCTGGTGCTTCTACTACATCAAGTTGTTTGCAATATTGAAATGCCCCTTTGTACACTTCTGTTACCGTAGAAGCTAAATGAACCCTTTTCAAACGATGGCATTTTAAAAATGCTTGTATGCTGATTTTTTCTACGCCTTCCGGGATTACCACTGCCTTTAATTGGCTACAATTATAAAAGCACCTATAATTAACCGATTTTAATCCAGACGGAAGTTCAATATCTTGTAATTTAAGACATTCTGAAAAACACTCATCTCCTATTTCATCCATGACTTTAGGAAATGCTACTGACACTAAGTTTTTACATCTCATAAATGCTTTACTTTTTATAGCTACAGTACCTTCTGGAATTTCTATACTCGCTAATTCTTCACAACCAGCAAAAGCATATTCATCTATGAACTTCAATTGTTTAGGTAGATAAACCTGCTTTATTGCCTTGCAACCGTAAAAACAACTTTTCCCTATCGAAGTTACAGAGTCTGGTATGTCAATAAACTCCATAGATTTGCATCCCTCAAATAATTCCTCTTCCACTTTTTCCAACATATTTGGCAAACGAATACTGCGCAAGTTTACGCAATCTCTAAACGCACCTTTTCCGATAATCTGTACAGAATCCGGTACAAATATATATGTTAATGATGTGCAAGCCCTAAATGCTCCTTCTGCAATACTCACCACGGAATCCGGAATAATAAACTCAGAGCTACTACCACTATATGAAAGCAATATAGAATTTAAAATAATAACTTCATTACTTTTACGATACTCAGTTTCCCAGAACGCATCTTCCCCAACTTCGTTAATTTTTCCCTCAATTACAATTTCCTTAAGTGATATGCATTCATAGAACAAACTATCCGGTATCCTCTCTATATTAGGTCCAAGACAAATATTTGTGAGCTTTTTACATCCCCAAAAAGCTCCCATACCCAATCTTGAAATAGTTTTGGGTAAACTAACATTTATCAGATTTTTACAATCCTTAAATGCCCATTTATCTATTTCCTCAATACCTTCAGGCAAACAAATATCTTTTATACTAGTACATTCCTCAAATGCTTCCTCTTTAATACTTTTTAATTTCTCGGGAAAATTTATTGTCTTAAGTTTTTTACATTCTCTGAATGTTTCATATTCAATACAACATATTCCTTTCGGCAAAATAATCTTCTTTAAAGAACTACATCTAAAAAACGCACCACTAGATATTGATCGAACTTGGTCAGGGATTATAACTGTTACAAGCGCACTGCACATATAAAAACAATACGGTCCTACAGAAATTAAGTTTGATGGGAGAACTACATTTTCCAGAGAATCACATGCCCAAAAAGTACCATATTTTAATTCTTGGACACCTTCAGGGATAGTTATCGAACGTAACCCATAACATTCTCTAAATGCTTCTTTCTCAATTTCAATTACAGATGACGGAAGCATTATTTCTTCTACATTAGTGCAATTTTTAAATGCAGTTGAACTAATAATCTTTACACCATCAGGCACATTAATCAGTTTTTCACAACCTGTATATTTTATTAATACATCATCTTGAATATCAAATAACATATCTATCCCCCATTTTCTTTGTATATCTATATATAACAGGACCATTTCTACATTGCATAAAATATTTCTTTCAACTTCATGAACGCATATACAACCGGAAGCTGTTCTGATGCCATTCTAAAATTTCGAAAAATACTATCCTTTACCATAAAGACTGTCTATAAATATGCATCATCCTCATTTCCCTATATATAGTATAATTGTACCAAGTCGCTAACGCGACGGCTAGCCCAGGCACAATAAATTTGCTAATTTTTCAAATATTTTTCAAATAAAAATAAAAATTTCCGGTACCTGACCCCACTGTGGCAACTTTTCCCTGAGGTGACGAGTTACCTCTTGTTTTATAATTCACTAGTCATACCCCTTTGTTAGTAATCAAAATCTGTCCCCGGAACCCATGTCGGATCTCCAGCATATGTTCTTAAAAAGCCGTGTGTATCAGAACGATAACTGTCTTTCAACCCACAAACGAGCGCACTGCGACCTACATATCATTGACTTTGAAATAAGAACCAAACTTATAACTGTGGTTCTATCATCATGAAATTAGATAATCTAAATCAACTCTATGTAAGGTGCTCTTCACACCGCTCGCCGATCCGCTATTCCTCCTACCATGCGAATCAGGCTGAAATCAAATTATTTTTCTGTACACCTCCTTATGACAAATTTGTTTTTATTCAACTTATTTATGGCACCACTATTCTTTGTTGTATCTTTTATCATAGCAGATATCGTGTCAAGCGTAAATAGCTTTTGGCAAATTTTGTCAAAAGGTTCAGAAACAAGTCGTCAGTTTGTGCGAAATGTCAATATCCATTCCCTGTTATCCGCAAAATCGGGTCTCTCCCAAATTTTGTGTAAAGTCCAGACAGCTATAAAACAAGAGCAATTTTAATATGAGGCGGCAGACGGCGAAACCGGCTGTCACCTTAACAACAACATAACGCCGACAAGGGGGAATGTCAAGGGCGGCGAAGCCGTTCATATACCCTTGACATTCCTCCGCAGCAGGTGTTAATCCGGCATACGCTCAGCGAAATAGATGGACAACTGCGCATGAATGCGGCTCCAGTCCTGCCGCCGACCCGTCCACTTTTTCGTAATATCCATCATCGCCAGATACAGCATTTTCAGCAGACTGTCGTCTGTGGGGAAAACGCTCTTGGATTTTGTAACCTTCCGCAGCTGCCGGTTAAAGCCCTCGATCGTGTTCGTGGTATAGATCAGACGGCGGACTTCCTGAGGATATTTGAAGTAGGTGCTGAGGTTCGTCCAGTTTTCCTGCCACGATTTTGCGATCTTGGGATATTTATTGTCCCAATTCTGCGCAAAAGTCTCCAAAGCGTCCAGAGCAGCCTGTTCGTCCACTGCTGCATACACGGCTTTCAGATCGGACGTGAGAGCCTTCAGGTCTTTGTAAGAAACGTATTTGCTGGAATTCCGCAGCTGGTGAATCATGCAGTTCTGAATCTCCGTTTCCGGGAACACTGCATGGATGGCTGTATCGAAACCATTCAAATTGTCTGTACACGCGATAAAAATATCCTCTACGCCCCAATTTCTCAGACCATTCAGTACGGTCGCCCAGAACTTTGCGCTCTCATTCTCGCCGACCCACATGCCCAGAACATCTTTGCGGCCGTCCAGATCAAGGCCGATGGCAATGTAGAGATATATAATCAATGTAGTGCTGAACGATGTTCTTTATGCAAAAATCGTTGTCGTTTTGCTGTCATCGGGCTTTCCTATGTCCATTCTCTGAACAGGAAATGCAGGCCAGTACCGCGTTAGTTATTCCTATACTCGCAAGATATGTCATACTATTCCCTCTTCACTTCAATAAATTTTCTAAAACCCTCTTGACGAATTCTGCATACAGTGGTATTTTTTTGTAAATCCCACCGTTCTTGTGGATTGCTCTAAAAATATCCACAAGATGTGGTCGTGTTCATTTTGAACACAGCCACAGAAAGTGGTTGGTTATCACCGTGAGACCCACCACTTCAGTGAGGGAAAGTCCGCAAAAGAATTTACCGCCCCGCAACACACCCGATCATTTTGCCGCCGATTCACCCGACAAAATCATCGCTGCGCTGCATGGGCGGTATTTTTCTTTTTTACAAATAAAATCTTATGTGGTTGTACAAATCTTCAAAATTCATTTTTGGTTGTTTATAAAACAACTTCAAAGTGTTATTCTTGTGTTTGAAAGAAGCGGGTTGTAGTGTCCGCACTACGCCCGACTTTCTTCATACTGAACCTTGAATCCTTCATAAGCCGTCCGAACGTGATATCGTGCCATGACCTCACACTTTCTGTGGGTGATCCGGACAACGCCGCTGCAAAACAGAGGCAGGAACTTCGTTCGGAGCAAACGGTAATCCCCTTACATGAGCAGTACCACCTCTACTTATTTTTGCGTCTTAACAATTCGGAAACATTTGTTGAAAGTTGATTTTGAGCGCAGCAGTGGAGAGCAAGAACCGTCCCGTGGCCACAAATTTTCAATTCTTGAAAATCTTGTGCTCCACCGGGACTTCACTTCTTCAATGCATCTGCATTTCCGAAGTGATCTTGTTGGGGCGTGCCTGCCCCAAACCCTGCTCATATTCGCACCTTGCGGTGCGAAAGAACGGCGTGTCGTGCTTACATAGCTCCACCGAGGAGCTAGCAAGACGACAGGAGGTTCAATGAACAAAACGAATGTCAAAGTGAGCCCCAGCACGACCCACCGCCACGACACGCCGAACAACAAAACGC
>ULST01026641.1_pt1 | contig 10918 bp, 7 predicted proteins | sample 1956951 | NCBI WGS metagenome assembly ULST01 (sample SAMEA4835716, study PRJEB28245) | human gut metagenome | biome: gut microbiome; material: fecal sample | place: Denmark | collected 2008 | reverse complement strand
AATCGGCAAGCATTGCAGCTCTTCGAGCTGCTCGCTTGCAATGAAAGCCTTTCTCTTGGGGTTCCAAAGGGGGTATTCTCTTTTGCGAAAGAGAATACCCCCTTTGACCCTGCCGCCCGCAGGCGGCATTTCTTTCGCACCTGTGCGAAAAAGGGGGGAGCTTTCTTTGAAAAGAAAATCTCCCTCTTGACAATATCGATATTCGATAATATGCTCTCCTCAAGAATATCGAATATCGATAAAAGGAGGCTGACAATGGCGCGGGAGAAATTCAGCACGCTGACCGAGCAGATGTTTTACATCCTGCTGTGTCTGCGCGAGGAGTGCTGCGGCATGGACGTGATGGCGCGCGTGAACGAGTTGACGGGCGGGCGCGTGGCCGTCGGCCCCGGGACGCTCTACAACCTGCTCGAGCAGTTTTTGGCGGCGGGGTATATCGTCGAAACGCGCGCGGAGGGGCGGCGGCGCAGCTATCAGCTCACAGCGGAGGGAAAAACGCTGCTGCAAAACGAGGTGGAGCGCCTGCAGGCGCAGGTGCGGGACTACGAGAGATTATTTGAGAGATAACGCCCCTTGCGGGCGGCGAGAAATGAGAGAAAGCGAGGTTTTTCTGATGCGCAACACCAAACGGGAGCTGAATCCCTATTCTTTTTACGACACCGAGGGCCTTGCGCGCCACTTTGAGCGCATGGCGGCGGAGGGCTGGGCGCCCGACCGCGTGGGCCTGTTCATCCGCTACCGCCGCATTAAGCCGCAGAAGCTGCGCTTCGCCATCACCTACTATCCCGATGACGGTGGTGCAGACGGCGAAGATGTTTTCCTCGAGTACTGTGCACAGGCAGGCTGGCTGCAGTCAGCGGGCGTTGGTGATCTGACCTTCTGGGGAGACGGAGCCGAGGGCGAGGGCGGCGGCCTTGGAGGAAGGACCCGCCATGTGCTCTGCACAGCGGATGAAAACGCTGTGGATGTTGAGACTGACCCTGTTTTGCAGGTGGACGCGATGCACCGCGCACTCAAATATTACCACAGTATGATGATTTTTTGGTTCGGCTATATGCTCCTCAGGATCTGGGATATCCTGACCGGCCTGAAAACAGACCCTCTGAATACGCTTATCTATGGAATGGGGGATTTTTTGTCATGTATTTCGCCTGTTGTCACGCTGATCTGCGGGACTGACCTTATCTGCTATAACAGCTGGTATCGGAAGGCGGCGCGCACGGCGAGAGAGGAACATCGCTTTTTGCCTGCAAAGTCGCGCCCGTGGCTCCAGATACTGGAGCGTGCGGCGCTGCTGCTGACACTTTTCGGCATTTTGGTGAGAGCTCTGCTGGGAACCGGCAGCAGCAGTGCGGGGAGGCTTTACCTTGCCGCGATCCTGTGCGGGATCACGCCGTTTGCTGCGATGTTTCTCACCTATTCGGCGGTGAAAACCGGTGCGGGCAGGGCGAAGCGCTGCATCGTCACGGCCTGCGTGACGGCGGCGGTCGCGCTGGCTTCGGTGGGGGTGCTGCTTACCATGGAGCAGAACGGACTTTTTGACAGCGATGAAGTTCCGCCTGAGCTGTATGATGAAGAATTTCGGGCGACCGTCTACCACGACGCGCTGCCGCTCTACCTCTCTGATCTTGGCATAGAGGATGAGAATGCGCGCTGGTCGTGCTTGAGCTGGGAAATGTCCTCGCCTTTTGCTTCTCAGCGCGGTGGATGGCAGGACGATGTGCTTGCCGCCTTTGATGATCCGGAGCGTCCGGAGACAGCGCGCGGCAATCCCACGTGGATTCATTACAGCGTCAGCGATGTGTACCTTACATCGTGGTTTGGCCGCTGTCTTGCCGCTGAGCTGAACTATCGCCAGCGAGCATACGTTGATGGCGACCCGAATCCATCACCTTGGGCTTACCGTGAGGTCGACGCTGCGCCGTGGGGCGCAGAGCAGGCGTGGCGGCTCTACGACGAGGAAGAGAAGCAGTGGCTTGACCACTGGCTCATCACAGGCGGCACGCGCATTGTAGAGTTTATCTCAGATGGCATGGAAATGACCGACGCGCGCATGGCCATCGTGGGAGAAAAGCTGCTGAATGCAGACATAAAATAACGTAAAAAAGGAGCATCCTTTCGGATGCTCCTTTTTCAATACGGTAGAAGCAGCGATTACTGCTTGTCGTACAGGTCGATGAGCTTGGTGAGGTGCTCGTAACGCTCCTTGGCCGCGTCCTCGTTGCGGGTGAAGAGACCCTCCGCACGCTCTGGGAACTCGCGGGTCAGGCGGCTGTAGCGCGCCTCGTTCATCAGGAATTCACGGTAACCGCCGGCAGGAGCCTTGGAGTCGAGCGTGAACTTCTTGTCAGCCGCAGGATTGAAGCGGAACAGGTTCCAGTAGCCGCACTCGACAGCCTTCTTCATTTCCTTCTGGCAGTTGATCATGCCGCCCTTGATGGAGTGCATCTCGCAGGGGCTATAGCCGATGATCAGGGACGGGCCGTTGTAAGCCTCAGCCTCGGTGATGGCCTTGATGGTCTGGGCCGGGTTTGCACCCATGGCGACCTGAGCGACGTAGATGTAGCCGTAGCTCATTGCAATCTCGGAGAGGCTCTTCTTCTTGGTCTCCTTACCGGCAGCCGCGAACTGAGCGACCTGACCGATGTTGGAAGCCTTGGAGGCCTGACCGCCGGTGTTGGAGTAGACCTCGGTATCGAAGACGAAGACGTTGACGTTCTTGTTCTGAGCAAGCACGTGGTCCACGCCGCCGAAGCCGATATCGTAAGCCCAACCGTCGCCGCCGAAGATCCAAACGGACTTCTTGGAGAGGTAATCCTTCTTGTCGAGGATCTCAGCAACGAGCTTGCAGGCATCGCAGTCGCAGAACTTCTCGCCCTTGGCTTTGAGTTCGGCGGCGTGCTCAGCGAACTTGGGCACAGCGGCCAGCTCGTCGACGGTGGCGATGTTCGCCTGCAGGGCCGCGACGTATTCCTTCGTGGCCTCGGCGTTGGCGTTGCCGTCGTCCTTGGTATCGAGCCACTTCTGAGCGGCTTCCTTCAGTGCGGGCTGTGCCCACTCGATGGCAAGGAGCTGCTCGGTCTTGGCCATCAGATCCTCGCGGATCTTCTCCTGGCCGACATACATACCGAAGCCGTGCTCGGCGTTGTCCTCGAACAGGGAGTTGCACCAAGCCGGGCCGTGGCCGTTCTTATCCGTGCAGTACGGAGAGGTAGCGCCGGGGCCGCCCCAAATGGACGAGCAGCCGGTGGCGTTGGAGATGTACATACGGTCGCCGAAGAGCTGAGTGACGAGACGGGCATAGCTGGTCTCGGCGCAGCCTGCGCAGGAGCCGGAGAACTCGAGCATGGGCTGCTTGAACTGGCTGCCCTTGACGGTGAGATCCTGCATATCCTTCTTGTCGGAGACCTTGGAGACGCAGTAGTTGAACACATCCTGCTCAGGCAGCTCGGACTCCTGGCCAACCATCGTCAGAGCACCGACCGGGCACTGGCCGACGCAAACGCCGCAGCCCATACAGTCGAGCGGGGAGATGGCCATCGTGTACTTGTAAACACCCTTGCCCTTGCCGGCCTTGATGTCGACGATCTTGGCATTGGCAGGAGCATTCTTGGCCTCTTCCTCGGTGAGAGCGAAGGGACGGATGGTGGCGTGCGGGCAGACGTAAGCGCAGTTGTTGCACTGAATGCACTTCGTCTCGTCCCACGTGGGAACGGAAACGGCAACGCCGCGCTTTTCGTAAGCGGCAGCGCCGAGCTCCCACTGGCCGTCCACGTGAGGCATGAAGGCGGAAACGGGCAGGCTGTCGCCGTCCATCTTGTCCACGGGATCGAGGATGTTCTTGACCTGCTCGACGAGCTCGGGCTTGCCCTCGTAGGAGACGGCCTCGTCAGCGTCGACAGCGTTCGCCCAATCGGCGGGAACGTCGATCTTGGTGTAGGCGGTGGCGCCGAGGTCGATGGCCTTGTGGTTCATATCGACGACGTCCTGGCCCTTCTTCAGGTAGGAGTGCGTTGCGGCGTCCTTCATGTACTGGATGGCCTGCTCTTCGGGCATGACCTTCGCCAGGGAGAAGAACGCGGACTGGAGGATGGTGTTGTTGCGCTTGCCCATGCCGATCTTGATGGCAAGGTCGATGGCGTTGATGGTGTAGAGCTGGATGTTGTTCTTGGCAATGTAGCGCTTGGCGTCCGCCTTGAGGTGGTGGTTCAGCTCATCGAAGTCCCACTGGCAGTTGATCATGAACACGCCGCCGGGCTTGACGTCGTTGACCATCTTGAAGCCCTTGGTGATGTAGCTGGGGTTGTGGCAGGCGACGAAGTCGGCCTTGTTGATGTAGTACGGGGAACGGATGGGGTGATCGCCGAAACGCAGGTGGGAGATCGTCACGCCGCCGGTCTTCTTGGAGTCATACTGGAAGTAGGCCTGGACGTACTTGTCGGTGTGGTCGCCGATGATCTTGATGGAGTTCTTGTTCGCGCCGACGGTACCGTCGCCGCCGAGACCCCAGAACTTGCACTCGATGGTGCCCTCGGCTGCGGTGTTCGGGCAGTTCTTGTCTTCGGGAAGGGAGAGGTTCGTCACGTCATCGACGATGCCGATGGTGAACTGACGCTTGGGCTCCGCCTTGGCAAGCTCGGTGTAAACAGCGAACACGGAAGCGGGCGGGGTGTCCTTGGAGCCGAGACCGTAACGGCCGCCGATGACGGTCTTGTCGGTGATGCCGGCGTTGGCCAGCGCGGTGACGACGTCGAGATAGAGGGGCTCGCCCTGTGCGCCGGGCTCCTTGGTGCGGTCGAGGACCGCGATCTTCTTGGCGGTGGCGGGGATGGCCTCGATCAGGCGCTCAGCCTTGAACGGGCGGTACAGACGGACCTTGATGAGACCGACCTTCTCGCCGTGGGCGTTGAGGTAGTCGATGACTTCCTCGGCCACATCGCAGATGGAGCCCATCGCGATGATGACGCGGTCAGCGTCGGGCGCGCCGTAGTAGTTGAAGAGCTTGTAGTCGGTGCCGAGCTTCTCGTTGATCTTGCCCATGTACTTTTCCACGACTTCGGGGAGAGCGTCGTAGTACTGGTTGCAGGCCTCGCGGTGCTGGAAGAACGTATCACCGTTCTCATGGGAGCCGCGCATGGCGGGATGCTCGGGGTTGAGGGCGTGCTCGCGGAACGCCTTGACAGCGTCCATGTCGCACATGTCGGCGAGATCCTTGTAATCCCACACGGCGATCTTCTGGATCTCGTGGGAGGTGCGGAAACCGTCGAAGAAGTTGATGAACGGGACCTTGCCGGAAAGCGCGGCCAGGTGTGCCACGGGGGAGAGATCCATCACTTCCTGCACGTTGCCCTCGCACAGCATGGCGAAACCGGTCTGGCGGCAGGCCATGACGTCGGAGTGATCGCCGAAGATGTTCAGCGCGTGGGTCGAAACAGTACGGGCGGAGACGTGGAACACGCAGGGGAGCTGCTCAGCTGCGATTTTGTACATGTTCGGGATCATCAGCAGCAGGCCCTGAGAGGCCGTGTAGGTGGTGGTCAGAGCACCGGCACCGAGGGAGCCGTGCACTGCGCCGGCAGCACCGGCTTCGGACTGCATCTCGACGACCTTGACCTGGCTGCCGAAGATGTTTTTCAGGCCATTTGCAGACCACTGGTCGACCAGGTCGGCCATCGGGGAGGACGGCGTAATGGGATAAATTGCCGCAACTTCACTGAAAGCATAGCTTACGTGAGCCGCAGCATTATTGCCGTCCATGGATTTCATTTTTCTTGCCATAAATGAACCTCCTATTTATTTCACCGTCAAAAAACGGTTCTTCTGCGTGTGAACGCAAAATTCAACGATGACACTATAGCACACTTTTTTCGCTATGTAAACGCCTTGTTCCCGCAAAAACATTCACTATTTTGCAACAATAGGTTCAATTCCTTTTATTTTTCGAGAACTTTTGCGAGGATTTATTGATTTTGTGCAAAATGTGCAAAAATGCGCGGAGGGGGATTTGCCTGATGCAAAAAATGTGCTATACTAATTGCAAACTGTACGATTCGATGCGAAAGAGGGAGGAAAACAGTATGGTCACAGCGGTGCGCTCGCTCGGCCTTCAGGGCATCTCGGGCTACGAGGTCACGGTGGAATGCTTTTTATCCGGGGGCCTGCCTGCGTTTGACATCGTCGGCCTTGGCGACACGGCCGTCAAGGAATCGCGCGAGCGCGTGCGCGCGGCAGTGAAAAACTGCGGTGTGAAGTTCCCTGTCTCGCGCATCACGGTGAACCTCGCCCCCGCGGGTCGGAAAAAGGAGGGCACGCTCTATGACCTGCCCATCCTGCTCGGCATCCTTGCCAGTGCAGAGGAGATCAAGCCCCCCGCGAAGGACGCGGCCTTTGTCGGCGAGCTCTCGCTGACCGGCACGCTTCGCGCGGTGAACGGCGTTTTGCCGATGGCGATGGCCGCGGTGCGTGCGGGCATCAGGACGCTCTACGTCCCCGCGGCGAACGCAGCGGAGGCGACGCTTGCCGACGGCGTGACCGTTTACGGCGTGCCGGACGTCGTGTCGCTCGTGCAGCATTTGAAGGGTGAAAAGAAGCTCTCGCCCCAGCCGAAGTGGCAGGCGGAGCAGACGAGCGAGACCGGCCCCGACTTTTCCGACGTCATGGGGCAGGAAAATGTCAAGCGCGCGCTGGAGATCGCCGCTGCGGGCGGACACAATATCCTGCTCATCGGCTCGCCCGGCGCGGGCAAATCCATGCTGGCGCGGCGGCTTCCGTCGATCCTGCCCGACATGACGCGAAAGGAAGCACTTGAAGCGACCGAGATCTGGTCAGTCGCGGGATTGACCGACAGCTCGCACCCGATGCTGCTGCACCGCCCGTTCCGCGCGCCGCACCACACGCTCTCCGCCTCCGCGATGACCGGTGGCGGGCAGACGCCCAAGCCCGGCGAAATTTCGCTCGCGCACCACGGCGTGCTTTTTTTAGATGAACTCCCCGAATTCCACCGCGACGTGCTCGAGGTGCTGCGCGCGCCCATCGAGGACGGCGAGGTCACCATCACCCGCGCCGCGGGCAGTATCACGCTGCCGAGCCGCTTCATGCTCGTCGGCGCGATGAACCCCTGCCGCTGCGGCTGGTACGGCCCCCCCTCGGGGCGCTGCCACTGCACCAAGCAGCAGGTGGAAAAATACGTCGAAAAGATCTCCGGCCCGATGCTCGACCGCATGGACCTACACGTGAACGTCCCGAGCGTCGAGTTCGAAGCCATGCGCCGGCGCGAAAAGGCGGAGTCCTCCGCCGACGTCAAAGCGCGCGTGAACGCCGCGCGCGACATCCAGAAGCAGCGCTTTTCCGGCACGAACATCACCTGCAACGCGCAAATGATACCCGCGATGGTGGGCGAGTTCTGCACGCTGGACGCCGCGGGCGAAAAGCTCTTAAAAGGCGCGTTCGAGCGCCTCGGCCTCACGGCGCGAAGCCACGATAGATTACTGCGCGTTGCGCGCACGATCGCCGACCTCGACGGCAGCGAGAAGATCGAGGCGCATCATCTGGCCGAGGCCATCCAGTACCGCAACACGGATATTTTACAGGGGTGAATGAGATGAAAAGGTATGACTACATCCAGTTTGGCGCGCTTTCCATTTTGAGCCATATCGCCCAAGGGGCGGCTTTTATCCTGTTGTTCGCGGCGTTCGGCGGCACGGGGTCGACCTCGTCCTTTACGTTTGCCACGCCCGTCGGGCTCGCGCTCGGCGTCGTCTATGTGTCGGCGCTTTCGTTCCTGTTCGGCTGGGGCCTGCGGCCGGAGCGGGGCATCGACAAAAATTGCTGCTGGAACGCGGCGATCGTGCTCTATGTGCTGAATCTTGCCTCGCTTCTTGTGATGCCTGTCCCGTTCGGCTCGGGGAGCATCCTTGCGATGATCTGGGAGCTGCCGATGGCGCCCGCCATGGTCGGGATCAACGGGGTGAGCGGAGAGGGCACGATGTTCAGCTATGCGCTCTTTGCCCTGCTGGCCGCCGTTGAGCCGCTGTGCTTTACACTGGGACTTACCCGCAAAGGGAAAAAGCCTGCCAAATCCGAAGACAACGAAAATTCAGCCGCATTTTCCGCCGATGCGGAAGCGGCCATAACAAATGAGGAGAACAATACCAATGCATGAAATGATCCTGTGCAAGCTCGGCGAGGTCGTGCTCAAGGGCCTGAACCGCCGCAGCTTCGAAGATAAGCTGATGTCGAACGTCAACCGCCGCGTGTCGAAATGCGGCAATTTCCGCGTCTACTCCAAGCAGAGCACCATCTATGTCGAGCCGAAGGACGACGAGTGCGACATCGAGGCCGCGTTTGAGAGCTGCAAGAAGGTCTTCGGCATCATCGCCGTTTCGAAGGCGCTGCCGTGCGAAAAGGACATCCAGAAGATCATCTCCGCGGCGAAAAATTACCTTGAGTGCGAGATGCGCACGGCCAGGAGTTTCAAGGTCGAGAGCAAGCGCGCCGACAAGACGTTCCCCTTGACGTCGATCCAGATCTCCCAGCAGGTCGGCGGCGCGCTGCATCAGGCGTTCCCGACGTGCGAGGTCAACGTCCACGACCCCGAGCTCGTCGTGCATATCGAAATTCGCGACGATGCGGCCTATGTCCACGGCCCTGCTGAAGAGGGCGCGGGCGGCCTGCCCATCGGCATGGGCGGCGTGGCGGTCAGCCTGCTCTCCGGCGGCATCGACTCGCCCGTCTCGTCCTACATGATCGCCAAGCGCGGCGTCAAGCTCGAAATGGTGCACTTCTTCTCCCCGCCCTACACGTCCGATGAGGCGAAGGAGAAGGTGCTTTCCCTTGCCAAGCTCTTAGTCCCCTGGTGCGGGCGGCTGACGGTGCAGATCGTGCCGTTTACCGAGATCCAGGAGGAGATCAGAAGAAACTGCCCCGAGGAATTCTTCACGCTCATCATGCGCCGCTTTATGATGCGCATCTCCCAGCGCGTGGCCGATCAGGTCAAGGCCAAGGCGCTCGTCACGGGTGAGAACCTCGGTCAGGTCGCGTCTCAGACGATGGAGGCCCTGCGCGTGACCGAGGATGTCGTCGATCTTCCCGTCCTGCGCCCGCTCATCGGCATGGATAAGGAAGAGATCGTGCGTTTGTCCCGTAAGATCGGCACGTTCGATACGTCGATCTTACCCTATGAGGATTGCTGTACGGTCTTCACCCCGCGTCATCCGCGCACGAAGCCGAACCTCGACGAGGTCCGTGAGGCCGAGGCTGTCCTTGATATCGAGGGCCTTATCGACCGCGCGATGACAAATCGCGAGTTCGTGCGGATCAAGCTCTGAAAGGAAGTCTTATCATGGCAGAAAAAACAGTCGAACAGCGCTGCTATGAAGCGCTCAAGGCGCGCGGCGTGACCTTCGCCGCGGCGGAGAGCTGCACCGGCGGCCTCATTGCCAAGCGCATCACGGATGTGCCGGGGGCGTCGGGCGTGTTCATGGGCGGCGTCGTGAGTTATACGAATATCGTTAAGCACCGCGTGCTCGGCGTTCCGGCGGACATGCTGGAAGAGTACGGCGCGGTGTCCGCGCCCGTCGCCCGCGCAATGGCCGAGGGTGCGCGCGAGGCGACGACGGCGGACTGCGCCGTCAGCGTCACGGGCGTCGCTGGACCCGACCGCGACGAGCGGGGAAATCCCGTCGGCACGGTATTCATCGGATTTTCGTCGCCCAAGGAGACAATCGCCGAGCGCTTTGACTTCGGCGCGGCTTCCCGCGAGGAAATTCGCGGGGAAGCGGCGGATGAAGCCTTCAAGCTGCTCGAGGAAAAGTTGAAGGAAGCGTAAAAAAACAAAATCAAGGAGGAGACCGATATGAGACGGAAAAATACAGCGCAGCTGCTTGCGGCGCTCTTGGCGGCGCTGACGCTTTTGGTGTCAGGCTGCGGAGAAAAGCAGGAAGCGTCGGACGGCGCACCGGACGAGCCCCTGATGCGGGAGGAAGATCTGACGGTCGAGCCGCAGCCGGACGCGAACTTTACGCTGGAGCTGCCGGGCGGATTTTTGAGCCTTGGAGCGGACTACGAGCCGAACGGGAAAACGGAGAATACGACCTACGACAGCGACGGGATGCTGCCCTACGACTTTGCGCGCCATTACGACGCGGACGCGCAGCTCGTCGTCGGGACGGACTACTACCCTGAAACGGGGCGCGAGGTCATCAGCTATCTGCGCACCAGTGCTGTGGGCGTGGGAACGCCGCGCGGCGTCAAGGTCGGCGACAGCGAGAAAGCGCTGCTGACGGAATACCCGGAGGCGCTTTACTGCATCGCGGCAGACGAGTCCGAGCTTTATGACGGCTACAGCGACGAAGGCGGCTACAGCGAGCCCGCCTATGACTTCGACCGCGCCTACGTCTGGCAGCCGCAGACGCCGCAGGACGACGGGAACTACGACGTCCGCGACATTGCGTTTTACCTGAAGGACGGCACGGTGAGCGCGATCACGATGACAAAGCCGTATGCGTTCCGTTTTGCCTACGGTGTGGACCGAGACGCGGCGCTGCGCCTTGCGGAAGAAAACCGCAGCGCGCTGTGCGGGCAGTAAAAAAGCAAAACAAAAAGCGAGGGATGCCTACGCGTCCCTCGCTTTTTACTGTGTTTAATAGTTGCCGGGATCAAAGCTCGAGCGCGAGCTGCGCGTCGTCCGGCGCGGAAACATCCAGCCCGAATTCGCTCGGCAGGTAGCGCGGGCAGACGTTTTCGCCCGTTGTGATGACGGACGCGGCAAGGCGCGTGCCGATCTCGCAGGATTCCATCATCGTTTTGCCGTAGGTCTGGCCGATGACGGCGCCGTCGATGCGCAGCGTGCCGCTGCCACAGATGACGACCGTGCCGAAGCCTGTGAAGCAGGCGACGTCGGCTGTGCCGCCGTCGGCCC
>ULST01007703.1_pt1 | contig 11200 bp, 9 predicted proteins | sample 1956951 | NCBI WGS metagenome assembly ULST01 (sample SAMEA4835716, study PRJEB28245) | human gut metagenome | biome: gut microbiome; material: fecal sample | place: Denmark | collected 2008 | reverse complement strand
GGCGGCTGCAGCGACGCCCCCGCCATGCTGAACTGCTGGTACGTCATCCTCCCCTATATCTGCGAGGCCGCGGCGGCGGTCAGCGTGATCTGGGCGGTGCTCCGGCTGCGGAAGGCGGAGGAACCCATCCGGGAGTACATTTATAAAAAGAGCGTGCAGGCGCTGCCCCACCGGGCCATGCTCTGCATGATCTTCGCGGGCCTGGGCTTCGTGACCATGGTGCTGTACCTGGCCATGAACGGCTCCGGCGGCCGCGTGGCCTCCGTGATCGCCTACCTGGCGCTGAAGGCGCTGGTGGCCGGGGGAGCGTGGCTCCTGTGGCGGTATATGCTGACCCTGAAATGGGAAAAGCTCCCCGCCCGCGACTTGGATACGCCTCAGGCGTGATCCACCAATTTCCTTTGTGAACTCCGGGCTTCTGCCCGCGTTCAAAAATATTTAAGGAGGATTCCAATGAAGAAAGCTACCCGTATCTTGGCTCTGGTACTTTGCGCTGTCATGTGCCTGGGCCTGTTCGTTGGCTGCGGCAACAAAGGCAAGCAGAACAACGACACCCCGTTGGTCGTGGGTTATTCCCCGTTCAACAGCAAGTTCTCCCCCTTCTTCTCCGAGACCGCTTATGACCAGGACGTCTGGGTCATGACCGCTATCAGCCTGCTGAACAGCGATCGCCAGGGCGCCATCATCATGAAGGGTATCGAAGGCGAAACCAAGGCCTACAATGGCACCGACTACACCTACCACGGTCCCGCTGACTGCGAGATTGTGGAGAACACCGATGGCACTGTGGACTACAACTTCAAGCTGCGCGAGGACCTGAAGTTCTCCGACGGTGAGCCTATCACCATCGACGACGTCATCTTCTCCATGTACGTCCTGTGCGATCCTACCTACGACGGCAACAGCACCCTGTTTGCTCTGCCCATCCAGGGCATGGATGCTTACCGTTCCGGTATGGACACCCTGTACAACCTGATGCTGGCTGCCGGCCGCGACAACACCGACTTCTCCAAGTGGAAAGAGGCGGATCAGACTGCCTTCTGGGCTGACGTGGATCAGGCCGGCGTGAAGTTCGTCCAGGCCATCATGCAGTACTGCATTGCCCAGGGCGCTAACGCCGAGGGCGATTCCGTTGCCGCCTGCATGGCCAACTGGGGCTTCGAGCTGCCCGCCGATGCTACCGAGGCTGACGCCTTCAACGCCATCGTCGCCAAGTATCCCTCCCTGGCCGAGGCTGTCGACACTGAGAAGCCCGAAGGCACCACCTTCACCAGCCTGCTGAACGACTACGAGACCAAGTACACCAAGGGTATCGAGACCGGCACCTCCGCTGCCAACATCTCCGGCATCAAGAAGACCGGCGACTACAGCATGACCGTCTCCCTGACCCAGGTCGACGCCACCGCCATCTATCAGCTGGGTGTGACCATCGCCCCCATGCACTACTATGGCGAGAAGACCAAGTATGACTACGACAACAACAAGTTCGGCTTTGACAAGGGCGATCTGAGCCACGTTCGCGAGAAGACCACCACCCCCCTGGGTGCTGGCCCCTACAAGTTCATCAAGTTCGAGAATGGTACCGTGAACTTCGAGGCTAACGATTCCTACTATCTGGGCGCCCCCAAGACCAAGTATGTCAACTTCCTGCAGACTCAGGAAGACGATAAGCTCAACGGCGTCGTCACCGGCACCGTGGATATCACCGATCCTTCCTTCAGCTCCACCACCGTGGACGCCATCAAGGCTGCCAACAAGAACGACGATGTCAACGGCCCCGCCATCACCACCGATACCGTGGATAACCTGGGCTATGGTTACCTCGGCATGAGCGCCAACACCATGAACGTCAACAAGGAGCCCGGCTCCGATGCCTCCAAGGCTTATCGTAAGGCTTTCGCCACCGTTCTGGCTGCTTACCGCACCGTCGCCATCGAGTCCTACTATGGCGAGCGCGCTTCCGTCATCAACTACCCCATCTCCAACACCTCTTGGGCTGCTCCTCAGGCTGCTGATCCTGGCTACAAGGTCGCTTTCTCTGTGGATGCTCAGGGTAAGGACATCTATACCTCCGACATGACCGACGAGCAGAAGTATGAGGCCGCCCTGCAGGCTGCCCTGGGCTTCTTCGAGGCCGCCGGTTGCAAGGTCGAGAACGGCAAGGTCGTCTCCAACCCCGAGGGTGGTATGGATACCGCTAACTACGCCATCGAGCGCGAGGCCCTGATCCCCGCCGACGGCAAGGGCGATCACCCCTCCTTCATGATCCTCACCGAGGCCTCCAAGGCTCTGGAGAAGATCGGCGTGCACCTGATCGTCACCGACCTGTCCGACAGCACGCAGCTGTGGGATACCATCGAGGCCGACCAGGCTGACATGTGGGCTGCCGCTTGGAGCGCCACCCCGGATCCTGATATGTATCAGATCTACTTCTCCGGCATGGACGGCAAGGCTGCCGGCGGCTCCAACTACATGTACGACATCAACGATGCCGAGCTGAACCAGCTGATTCTGGATGCCCGCAATTCTCTGGACCAGAGCTATCGTAAGACTCTGTACAAGTCCTGCCTGGACATCATCGTTGACTGGGCCGTTGAGGTTCCTGTCTATCAGCGTCAGAACGCCATCATCTTCTCCACCCAGCGTGTCAACATGAACACTGTCACCCCCGACATCACCACCTTCTATGGCTGGCTGAACGAGGTCGAGAAGATCGAGCTGAACTGACAAAGTTCCGCACCCAAGACCTGTACGACAACATAGGTTAAGTCACAAGGTACGCCCCCGGCGGCTCCGGCCGCCGGGGGGTGCCCCGACTGCATATCAAGGAGCGACCCGGGCGGGGCCGGGGGTGTTGCTTGATGTGCAGTGGGTAGTCTATAGGGAGGGGCGGAACAGACGTGTTCCGCCAATCTGCATCACTGTATCATCAGATCGGAGGGTTATCAGTGCGCAAATACATCATCAAAAGAATTCTAATCTCAATCGTCATCCTGTTCCTTGTCGCATTCGTCATCTACGCATTGATGCGCTGTCTCCCCACGTCCTACGTGGAGGCTATGGCGCGTCAGAAGTCCATGCAGCCCAACTCCAAGTCCTTTGAGGAGTGGATGGAGCAGCTCACCCACATGTACAATCTGGACGTGGGCATTGTTCCCGGCTTCTTCAAGTGGCTGGGCCAGATGCTGACCTTCAACTTCGGCGACAGCTGGCTGTGGACCAAACCCGTCACGGAAGTATTCAACAACTGTGTGTGGATCTCCTTCTTCATGGGCCTCATCGCCTTCGTGCTGGAGATCATCATCGCGATTCCCCTGGGCGTCATTGCCGCCACCAAGCAGTACAGCAAGACAGACTATGTCATTTCGGTGCTGGCTCTGGCCGGTATTTCGCTGCCCACCTTCTTCTTTGCTTCTCTGCTGAAGCTGTTTTTCTCCGTGAAGCTGGGCTGGTTCGACCTGTATGGTCTCACCGGCCGCAATCACGAGCAGCTCTCAGCCTTCGGGAAGCTCCTGGACATGGGACATCATCTGGTTCTGCCCATCGTCACCCTGGTGGTTATCAGTGTCGGTTCCCTCATGCGTTACACCCGCACCAACATGCTGGAGGTGCTCAACGCTGACTTCATCCGCACGGCCCGGGCCAAGGGTCTGTCCGAGCGCAAGGTCATCTATCACCATGCGTTCCGCAACACCCTGATCCCCCTGGTCACCATCATCGGTGGTTCTTTGCCCGGCCTGTTCTCCGGCGCACTGATCACCGAGACGCTGTACTCCATCCCCGGCATCGGCTACATTTCCTACCAGTCCATGGTGGGCGGCGATATTCCGTTCTCCATGTTCTACCTGGTCTTTATGGCCGTGCTGACCCTGTTGGGTAACCTGATTTCTGATATTCTGTACGCCGTGGTCGATCCTCGCGTACGCATCGCTTAAGAAGGGAGGAGGAAGTAAAATGGCAGATCGCAAAGATAAGATCAATGAGCAGCAGGTCGAGCAGGAGATCCGTGAGGAGATCCGCGAGGAAATGAAGCACGCCGACCAGGAGCCTGCTCAGGAGCAGTATTCTCTGAACGATGACCGTCGTGTTAAGGTCCTTTCTCCCGGTATGCTGGTGGCCAAGCGCTTCATCCGCAACCGCATGGCCGTCACCGGTCTGGTCATCCTGGTTTTCATGTTCGTGTTTTCCTTCATCGGCGGCCTGATCTCCCCCTATGGTCAGGACCAGTTCTTCTACACCGATAAGACCATCCGCCGTGACTTCGGCGCGGCCAAGGAAAACACCGAGTTCCAGTACGCCAGCAACAACGACGAGGTGTTCGGCCTCACCGCCCAGGCCAGAGCTATGCTGGCCATCCAGCAGGGGAAGACCACCTTCTCCAACAAGAGCGACAACTTCACCCTGACCAAGGTTTCCGACGACTTCTATTCCGTGGAATACAACGGTCAGGTGGTGGGCTACGCCGGCAAGAAGCTGGTGAACGCCTCCGCCAAGGACAGCACCCTGTCCTTCGACTTCAAGTATCAGGCCCTACTGGCCTCCGCCTCCGGCGCTAAGGAATTCACCGCCGACGGCGTAGCCTACACCCTGGCCGAGGATGGCAGCATCACCTCCCAGGACGGCGCCGATGTGGCCTATGTCAGCAACATCATCGTCAACGCCATTTCCCCCGACGTGTTCCTGAGCCGCGACTTCAAGGAGAAGGTGTATGCCGCCATTGCCACAGCTGAAAACGGCAAGGTTGCCTTCAGCTATACCGACGAGTCCCTGATCGTCGCCGAGGAGCCTGAGGAGGAGCCCGACACCGAGGAGCCGTCCTCCGGCATCAACACCGAGGACCCCAACGCTCCCACCCAGGAGGATACTCCCACCAGCGCCACCGCTGAGTACGATCTGGAGTATGATCCCGCCACCATGAGCTGGAAGATCCTCCAGGAGAAGCCCAGCCGTCAGTACGATCAGTATTCCTTCCCCAGCAAGGACCACTGGCTGGGCACCGATATGTACGGTATGGATATGCTGACCCGCCTGATGTACGGCGGCCGCGTCTCCCTGCTGATCGGCTTCATCGTCATCATCATTGAGACCGTCATCGGCGTGATCTTCGGCGGTATCTCCGGCTACTTCGGCGGCTGGGTGGATAACCTGATCATGCGTATCGTCGATATTTTCTACTGCATCCCCTCCATGCCCATCATCATTATTCTGGGCGCGGCCATGGATGCATCCCGCGTGGACCCCACCATCCGAATGGTCTACTTAATGCTGATCCTGGGCTTCCTGGGCTGGGCCGGTATCGCCCGTCTGGTCCGCGGCCAGATCCTGTCCCTGCGTGAGCAGGAGTACATGACCGCCGCCGAGGCCTGCGGCCTCAGTGTGTCCCGCCGGATCTTCAAGCACCTGATCCCCAATGTCATTCCCCAGCTGATCGTCACCTGCACCATGGGCCTGGGCAGCGTCATCATCATGGAGGCTACCCTGTCCTTCCTGGGCCTGGGCGTCAAGTTCCCCTTCGCTTCCTGGGGCAATATCATCAGCGACGTCAATAACACCCACGTTCTGACCACCTATTGGTTCATCTGGATCCCCGCCGGCGTGCTGCTGCTGCTGACGGTTCTGGCATTCAACCTGGTTGGCGACGGTCTGCGGGATGCCTTTGACCCGAAGATGAAGCGCTGAGGAAGGAGGAGATCATATGGCTAAGAAAAACGAAAGCGGCTATCTGTCCGCCAAGGAGTCTCGCCGGATTTCCCGGGAGAACCGCAAGATCACGGACCAGTTTGAAAAGCTGCACAAGCGCAAGAACGTGCCTGAGGAGGAGTTCCTCACCCAGATGCACGACCAGAATAACTCCCTGGAGATCGAGAACCTGCATACCTACTTCTTCTCTGACGTGGGTACCGTCCGCGCCGTGGACGGCGTCTCCTTCGACGTGCCCATCGGCAAGACCGTGGGCGTGGTGGGCGAGTCCGGCTGCGGCAAGTCCGTTACCAGCCTGTCCATCATGCAGCTGCTCCAGCGGCCCCAGGGCCAGGTGGTGGAGGGCGAGATTCGCCTGAATCTCGGCAATGGCAAGGCCTACGACATCACCAAGACCCCCATTGAGCAGATGCAGAAGCTCCGCGGCAACTACATGTCCATGATTTTCCAGGAGCCCATGACCAGCCTGAACCCGGTGTTCTGCATCGGCGCCCAGCTGGACGAGGTCATTGCCCTGCACGACGGTGAGGGCAAGACCCCCGAGGACATCAAGGCCCGCTCCATCCATCTGCTGGAGATGGCCGGCATCGCCAACAGCGAGGGTGTCTATAAGATGTACCCCCACGAGTTGTCCGGCGGTATGCGTCAGCGTGTCATGATCGCCATGGCCCTGTCCTGCAATCCCCGCCTGATCATCGCCGACGAGCCCACCACGGCTCTGGACGTGACCATCCAGGCCCAGATTCTGGACCTGCTGCGCAACCTGAAGGATAAGATCAACTCTTCCATCATGCTGATCACCCACGACCTGGGTGTCATCGCCGAGATGGCCGACTATGTGGTGGTCATGTACGCCGGCCGCGTGGTGGAAAAGGGCACCGCCCAGGAGATCTTCGCCAATCCCGCTCACCCCTACACCATCGGCCTGATGGCCTCCAAGCCCATGGTCGGTAAGAAGGTGGATAAGCTGTATTCCATCCCCGGCAAGGTCCCCAACCCCATCAACATGCCCAACTACTGCTATTTCAAGGATCGCTGCGAAATGTGCGTGGAAGGCTGCCAGGGTGAGTATCCTCACATGATCCAGCTGTCCCCCACCCATATGGTCAGCTGCTACCGTTACTACGGAAAGGAGGACGCTCAGAATGGCTGATGTCAAGAAGACCGCTGAGGAGCAGGTCCAGTACGATCCTCAGTATATCCTCCAGGTCAAGGACCTGAAGAAATACTTCCCCATCAAGGGCGGTATGCTCAACAAGACCGTGGGTTACGTGAAGGCCGTGGACGGCGTCACCTTCAACCTCAAGCGCGGCACCACCATGGGTCTGGTGGGCGAGTCCGGCTGCGGCAAGACCACCACCGGCCGCACCATCCTCCGTCTGTCCGGCGAAAAGACCGGCGGCCAGGTGCTGTTCAACGGCCAGGAGGTCTATGACCTCAACGCCAAGGAGATGCGCGACATGCGCACCAAGATGCAGATCATCTTCCAGGACCCCTTCTCCTCTCTGCAGCCCCGTATGCCCGTGGGCGAGATCATCGGCGAGGCCGTCCGTGAGCACGGACTGGTCTCCAAGGAGGAGTTCGACGACTACATCGACAAGGTCATGGACGACTGCGGCCTGCAGTCCTTCCACAAGGACCGCTACCCCCACGAGTTCTCCGGCGGCCAGCGCCAGCGTATCTGCATCGCCCGCGCTCTGGCTCTGAAGCCCGAGTTCATCGTCTGCGATGAGCCCGTTTCCGCTCTGGATGTGTCCATCCAGGCCCAGATCATCAACCTGCTGAAGGAGCTCCAGGAGCAGTACAAGTTCACCTACCTGTTCATCTCCCACGACCTGTCCGTGGTGGAGCACATCTCCGACACCGTGGGCGTCATGTACCTGGGCAACCTGGTGGAATACGGCGCCACCGAGGATATCTTCAAGAATCCTCTGCACCCCTACACCAAGGCCCTGTTCTCCGCCATCCCCGTGCCGGACCCCACGGCCAAGATGAACCGCATTGTGCTGGAGGGTTCCATTCCTTCCCCCGCCAATCCCCCCGCAGGCTGCAAGTTCCACACCCGCTGTGCCCAGTGCATGGAGCAGTGCAAGACCGAGGTGCCCGAGCAGCGCGAGATCGAGCCCGGCCACTTCGTGGTCTGCCACCTGTACGACCAGAAGTAATGGCCAGGAAGGAAAAACACTGGGAGGACGACGACGGCCGCACCATAGCGGACATGTCCCAGGTGAAGCGCCCGTCGCTGTTCGGCAATCTGCCCGGCAGCGCTTACCAGCGGGAGGAGCAACCGGAGGAGCGGGAGGAAGCCAAGAAATCTCCCCCCTGGGTTGACAATTCCCTGAGCAAGCAGGACCGGCATGCCTTCTTCTTCGGAACCATGAAGGCGTCGCTGCTGATCTGTGCGGCTTATCTGGTGGGATTCGGAGTGTTTATCCTGATTCTGACGCTTCTGTTCCGCTGACTGCGGAAAGATCAGACCCCAAAAGGGGCGTCCTCCAGCCGGAGGACGCCCCTTTTTATACGCATTATCGAAAAATGGGAGGATTATCATGATTTCATCCATGCTGCAATACATTCAGAAAAGCCCCGACTGCTTCCACGCGGTGGAGAATCTCCGGCAGCGTCTGCTGTCCGAGGGTTACACCCAGCTGACGGCAGGGGAGTGGACCCTGACCCCCGGCGGGAAGTATTTTGTCACCAAGAACGGATCCTCGCTGATGGCCTTTCGTGTACCCCAGGACCGCCCCACGGGCTTTGTGCTGACCGCCAGCCACTCCGACTCTCCCTGCTTCCGCCTGCGGGACCATGCGGAGCTGACCGGCGAGTTTGTCCGCCTGTCCGCCGAGCGCTACGGCGGCATGATCAACGACTGCTGGCTGGACCGCCCCCTGAGCGTGGCCGGCCGGGTGCTGGTCCGCCGGGAAAACGGCCTGGATATGCGCCTGGTGGATATGAAGAAGGACATGGCCCTGATCCCCCGGGTGGCCATCCACCTGAACCGGGACGGCAACAATGGAACCAAGTATAACCCCGCCCAGGACCTGGTGGCCCTGTACGCCGGCGGGGAGCAGAAGGGCAGCTTCGACCGGGAGATCGCCGCCGCCGCCGGGTGCCAGCCGGAGGACATCGTGGCCCGGGACCTGTTCCTGTATAACAACCAGCCCGGCACCGTCTGGGGCCCGGCAGGGGAGTTCCTGTCCGCCCCCCGGCTGGACGACCTGGCCTGCGTGTTCGCCTGCACCCAGGGCTTCCTGACCGCCCATGAGACCACCGCCATCCCGGTGCTGTGTGTGTTCGACAACGAGGAGATTGGCTCCGAGACCAAGCAGGGCGCGGCCTCCGCCTTCCTGCCGGAGACGCTGACGGCCATCACCACCGCCCTGGGCCTCACCTCCGGGGACTATCGCCGCCTGGTGGCCAACAGCTTCCTGCTGTCCTGCGACAACGGCCATGCCCGCCACCCCAACCACCCGGAGCTGGCGGACGCCAACGAGGCCCCGGTGCTCAACGGCGGCGTGGTGGTGAAGCACTCCCCCCGCTATGCCACCGACGCCGTCTCCGCCGCCGCCTTCCAGGAGATTTGCCGCCGGGCTCAGGTGCCCACCCAGCACTACGCCAACCGTCCCGACCAGGCCGGCGGCGCCACCCTGGGGAACATCGCCAACACCAAGCTGCCGGTGAACACCGTGGACATCGGCATGGCCCAGCTGGCCATGCACTCCTGCTTCGAGACCATGGGCAGCCGGGACGTGGCTCACTTCGTCCGGGCGGTCACCGCCTGCTACGAGGCCGCCCTGACCTTCACCGACACCCAGGTGACTCTGGGCTGAGCCGCATTTTTCACCCCGAAAGAGGGCTGTCTCGTCACGAGACAGCCCTCAGCTTGTCAAAGAAAGCCTCGCAGAGTTTGCCGCCCGCAGGCGGCAAAGCAAGTTTGGTCCGTTTTTTGCGGCGGCGCCCCCCAAGGGGACTTCCGTTGGGCGTGTACGTCGCAAAAAACACTTCTCAGTCTGCAAGTGTGGAATTTGTTCGCTTTCAGCGAACAAATTATGCGCGCGGCAGACTGCAAGCCTTTTGCCAAAAAGGGCTTTGCCTTTTTTGACAGTCATAAAGAGGGTTGCCTCATCATGAGACAGCCCTCTTTGTATGTATTTTGATGAGATAGCACAGGAGGAAGGAATCAAAGACCTCCGTTTTCCTCCTGCAAATAGCCGAACTCCTCCTGAAACAGGTCGTCGGCATAGGCCCGCAGCTTCCGGCAGTAGTCGTCATAGGCCGCCATCATCCGCACGGCCTCCGGCGTCAGCTCCGCGCCGCCGCCGCCCCGTCCGCCGGTGACGGAGTGCAGCAGAGGAAAGCCCAGGGCCTCCTGAGCCTTTTTGGTAATGGTCCACGCCTTGGAATAGGCCATGTTCATGGACATGGCCGCCGCCCGCAGCGAGTGCAGCTCCTGCACCTTCCGCAGCAGCTGGGCCATTCCCGGTCCGAAGCACTTCTCTCCGCAGAACAGCCGGACCGTCAGGTTGTACGTCATTTTCTCATCCATGCCCCTATTGTACCAGCTTCCGGGGTCCCCGTCAACCTTGACGCAGCCGCAAAAACGTGTTATTCTTGGGAAAACGGCAAGAAATCGAGGAGCTTTTATGAAAATTCTCATTCGCGGCGCCGGGGACATCGCCACCGGCATCGCCCTGCGCCTGTACCGGGCCGGGATGCAGGTGGTTATGACCGACCTGCCCGCCCCCACGGCCATCCGCCGGACGGTGTGCTTTTCCCAGGCCATTATCCTGGGGGAGATGACGGTGGAGGACGTCACCGCCCGCCGGGCGGAGACCCCGGACCAGGCGGAGGCCCTGCTGGCCCAGGGGCTGATCCCGGTGCTGGCGGACCCGGACTGCACCTGCCGCACCCGCCTGCGGCCCGACGCCCTGGTGGACGCCATTCTGGCCAAGCGCAACCTGGGCACGAAAATGGACGATGCGCCCATTGTCGTGGGCATCGGCCCGGGCTTCACGGCGGGGGAGGACTGCCACGCCGTGGTGGAGACCATGCGGGGCCACACCCTGGGCCGGGTGATCTACCGGGGCAGCGCCCTGCCCAACACCAACATTCCCGGCCTCATTGGCGGATATGCCGGGGAGCGGGTGCTGCGGGCCCCGGCTGATGGGATTTTCTGCCAGAAGCTGGAAATCGGCGCGGTGGTCCGGGCCGGAGACATCGCCGGAGAGGTGGCGGGCCAGCCCATGAGATGCACCATTGACGGCGTACTGCGGGGCATTCTGGCCGATGGAACGCCGGTTTTCCGGGGTATGAAGGCCGGAGACGTGGACCCCCGGTGCAAGCCGGAGTACTGCACCACCGCCTCGGACAAGGCCCTGGCGGTAGGCGGCGGCGTGCTGGAGGCGGTGCTGCACCTGCATCATCAGCACCCCAAAACAGGAAAATAATGGTTATTCTTCAAAAACTGAGCCGCACCCGAGGGTGCGGCTCAGTTTGTCAA
>ULST01019311.1_pt1 | contig 11291 bp, 10 predicted proteins | sample 1956951 | NCBI WGS metagenome assembly ULST01 (sample SAMEA4835716, study PRJEB28245) | human gut metagenome | biome: gut microbiome; material: fecal sample | place: Denmark | collected 2008 | reverse complement strand
TCCCTCTTCCGATCTCCTTGGGAAGAAGAAAGGCAGAAAAAGGTGGAGCTGGCTATGATGGATATTAAAAGTAAATTTGGAAAAAATGCGCTGCTTCGAGGCATCGACTATTTCCCGAAAGCCACCCTGCGGAGCAGGAACGGTCTCATAGGAGGTCATCATGAGTGATATCAAAAGGGCCTGCCAGTTTCTTCCCTTCGATGGTCTTTCCGGCTATGGCACCCTTCTGGCGGAAAGAGGAAGGGAAAGAGAAGAGAAAAAACAGGTATCAGAAGATCGGGCGGCGGTACTGGATCAAATGACAGGACTTCTGAAAAAGAAAGACAGGGTGGAAGTGGTGTTTTACGACCGGGACTGCTACCGCAGGATAGAAGGCACGGTGGAGATAGTGGACCGCATCGGAAGGAAGCTCTGCCTGGAGGGAAGAAAGATTCCCTTTGAAGATGTATGGGAAATCCATAGGAAAAAGAGACAATAGAAATTTCATCAAAAGGGATGTGAAGAAAGGATTGACATTTTTTCACATTCCTTTTTCAATGCCTCTCGGCTCCATGCACCGGGCTTCCGGGCGCCTTGGAATCTGGCTGCTGCAGACATCCATAGGCCTCTCATTCCCATGGTATAATAGGAAAAATATGAAGAAAGCTGATGCAGGAATCAAAGTAGCAGGCCATGGCATCGGCGCTTTTCTGAAAGGAGGGATAGCATGGACAGCCGCTTTTTTGTGGTATTTGCAGATATTCTGCTGCCCCTGGCTCTGGGCATGGCGCTTAGGCGCTGGGGCCTTTCCAGAGATATACTCCGACTGATTATAAAGGCCAATGTGGTGGGGGTGGCGTCATTTCTATCCCTCGTATCATTCTGGTCCGTCCATGTGACTCGGGAGCTGCTGTGGCTCCCTGTTTCCATTCTGCCTATCTGCTTTCTGCCGGTGCTGATTTTTTATCTTTTCCAGAAGAACCGTTTCACAAATCCCCTGGATCAGGGAAGCTATCTGATTTCCATGATGCTGGGCAACATAGGCACTCTGGCGGGCCTCTGTGCTTATGTACTGTATGGAGAAGTGGGCTTTGCCTATGTACAGCTCATTGCAGTGCCCCAGATTCTGGTGATTGTGCTCTTCTGCTTTCCCATGGCCCAAAGATTCTATGAAATGGGAAGTGCCCAGGGGAAAAGAGGGGAAAGGACGCAGTTTATCAAGCTCCTGCTCACACCGAACCAGCTGCCTGCCCTGGGCGTGGCAGCTGGACTTCTGCTCTCCGGATGTCAGGTGGAACGGCCGGAAGCCGTGGGCACCCTGTTTACCCTGCTGATTCATGTCAGTGCCTGGATGGGCATGATGCCTGTAGGCTATGACCTTCATCTATCTAGCGTAGGCACCTGGGCTTTCCGCCTGTGGCCTATCTTTCCGGTGAAATTCATTTTCCTGCCGGCCGTTCTTTATGGCCTGACCCGTCTTTTCGTATCTGACCCGGCCATGATAACCTGTGTCATTCTTTCTGCCGGCGCGCCGACTGCCATTTTTGCCGTGGCAGCGTCCCAGCTGTATGGATTAAATGTGGATATGGCGGAATCGTCCTTCGTTACCACCACCCTGGTCTTTCTCTTCATCCTCTATCCGCTGGTCTATTTCAGCGGTTTGGCAGGATAAGCGGGCGAGAGAAAACAGGCGCACGGAAAGAGGAACATGAAATCTTCGGAAATATGGAAGGCGGCCGGTCGCAGGACCATAAGGAAACGTGTATAATAAAAATACTATTTCATAAAAAGCAGCAGGGAAGCGAAAAGGAAACTTTTCAGGGGAGGATGTATGAAAGAAGAAACCATGAGGGCCAAGGGCCAGTTTATTTTTGCTATGATGATTTTCGGGACGCTGGGGATTTTCATCCGTTATATCCCTCTGCCTTCCACAGTGATTGCAGAGGCCCGGGGGATTCTGGCTACCCTATTTCTTCTGGTGGTGGTGTGTCTGCGCCATTCTTCCATATCCAGAGAAGCAGTGAAGAAAAATTTTAAAATTCTTTTTCTTTCCGGTGCCGCCATCGGGGTGAACTGGATTCTTCTCTTTGAAGCCTACCGCTATACCACGGTATCCACGGCCACCCTGTCCTACTATATGGCGCCGGTTTTTGTCATTCTGGCATCTCCCTTCGTGGTGAAAGAAAAGCTGACGGCCGTGAAATTTCTCTGCGCCCTTTCTGCCTTTGCAGGCATGGTCCTGATTTCCGGCGTTCTGACGGAGCCGGGAGAAGGGGTTACCTTCAAAGGCATCGGCTTTGGCCTGGGGGCCGCCGCCTTTTATGCGTCAGTGATGCTTTTGAACCAGTTTTTAAAGGACATCAGTGCCTACGACATGACCATTACCCAGCTGGGACTGGCATCCCTGGTGCTTCTGCCCTATACCCTGGGAACAGAGGACTTTTCATCCATGACCTTTGCACCGCTCACGGTGGTTCTCCTTCTCACGGTAGGCATCGTTCATACAGGCATTACCTATACCCTTTATTTTGGAAGCATGCACCATCTCCATGCTCAGACTGCGGCCCTTTTCAGCTATATTGACCCCATCGTAGCCATCATTCTATCCGCCTGCTGGCTGGCAGAGCCTCTGGGCTTTAGCGGTATAGCCGGAGCCATTCTCATTCTGGGCTCCACGGTGCTGAGCTCCTTTTGCCAAAAAACAAGGGCCTGAGGATTTGGAGGGCTGCCGGTGGCGCCTTTTATTTAGGGTAAGCCTGTAACGCTGACTTCATGTGCATCGCCGGTTGGGGCGATACCATACCCTTGGGCCCGCAGGGGCCGTCCAGCTTGAGAACCTTTTTCCTTTCCCTTCAGACTGAAGGCCTGTCGCCCCCTGAGCGAGAGCGAATCATCTATAAGGAGATTTTTATGCTTTTCATATCTATGATTTTATTAGGTGCTGTCATCGGTTTTGTGGGAGCCGGCGGTGCCGGCGTCACCATTACTCTTCTTACCGTAGGATTTGGCGTACCCATTCACACGGCACTGGCGGTGGCCCTCGCGTCCATGACTTTCACCATGCTTTCCGGCGCCTACAGCCATTTCAGGGAACATGAAGTGGTGGTGAAGGTAGGCGCCATTATCGGCGGCGGCGGGGTGGCAGGCGCCCTTCTGGGAGCTGCCGTGTCGGACCATATGCCCTCTGATGATTTAAGTTTCATGACAGGGCTCATGATTCTTTCCAGCGCTCTCATTCTGTATGTGAAACTGTACCACGCAGACTGGCTGAACCGCCATCTTCACGGGCGAAGGACCCTTCTTGCCAGCAGGAAACTCTATATTTACGGTATCCCCACCGGTATAGTTTCCGGATTTCTGGCAGGTGCCTTCGGCATCGGCGCAGCAGCCTACATCCAGATAGCCCTCATGGTCATCTTCGGCGTGCCCCTTCTCCAGTCCATCGGCACCTGCATGATGATTATCCTCCCTATTTCTGCTTCCGGCGGCTTGGGCTACCTGGCAAGCGGTCATCTGGATATGTGGATATTTCTCCAGACCCTGGCAGGCCTCACCATAGGCGCCTGGATGGGTGCGAAGATGACCCATCTGGCACCCCTTCCCCTGCTGAAGGCCTCTATCGTGGCTCTGCCTACCATAGGCGGCGGGATTATGATGCTCTTTCATTAACTTTCTTGCGGCGCCCATGGCGCCGTTTTTTGTGCAGCTTTTTACAAGGGGCCCGCTTCCAGCTGCCTCCGATATCATGAAAGATATGAAGAGGAACAGAAACAGGCCAGGCTGGAACAGGAAAATAAAAGGCTGAAACAGCAGCTGGCTCTTTTGCAGACATCATCCTGATGCAGAAATCAAAAGGTCATGAAAAACCCTGCCGCTTCTTTGAGAGCGGCAGGATTTTTGCCTGCAGTGCGATGAAAGACAGGGGAGAAGATGGCCCATATAGACAGCCGTCTTTCAGCTCCTATTTTTCTCTTCTGAAATTCCTTCCTGCTTCGGCCGGGTGGGTGAGTTTGTATTTTTCTTTTTCTTCATACATGCGGTCGTCTGCTTCATTGAGATGATCATCAAAGGAGAGAGGCTGGGAAGGGTCATGGATGCTCCAGCCGAAGGAAGCGGAAGGATCTTTGGGCATATGGGGCAGGCCCTTCAGCTCCTGCATTTTTTTCCGAATGGTCTTTATGAGAGGGAAAAGAGAGTCTGCTTCATGGGGCGGAAGAAGGATGATAAATTCATCGCCTCCAAGTCTTCCGCAGAAGGCGGAGGAAGGGGTGACGGAAGAGAGGATTTTTGCCATGTGGCAAAGGAAGAAATCACCGGCTTCATGGCCGTAGCGATCATTCACTTCTTTCAGTCCGTTCAGGTCCATGAAAAGGAGGGCGTAGGATTTCCGGCTGTCCAGGCTTTTGGCAATGTGGAATATGCCGGCATGGTTATAAAGGCCTGTGAGGGCATCATGATAAGCCAGATGGAGAGCGGCTTTCTTTTCCTGGGCTTCTTCTGCCTGTGCCAGGATCTGGAATACGTAAGAGAGGATGACAGAAAAGACGAATACCAGGAGAGCCCAGGTGGACAGGGCCTGCATCACATAGATATGGATAATACTGTGGCCGGAGGTAATGTAGTACTGGGCTGTGTCCAGGGCGGCGGCACCGGATGAAAGAAGGATGCCCCAGCGCATCACGACTTGCCAGGTTTTTTCTTTGCCCAGCGGGTGGAGCTGGTACCAGCATACAAGTATGCCTGAAAGTATAATGGATATATGAAGCAGAGGCAGCATGTCATCCAGGGTATAAAGCCCCCCTGCCTGCAGAAGGAAGGCAGCGGCAAAGAGGAGGACAAACCACAGGGACAGATGATGGTAAAAGGCTCTTCGTTTTCCTTCTTTTTCCGAAAGGAAAAGGAAGTAGAGAAGGGGGGGCCGGCAGGAAGTAGAGAGAGCCGTATTCCAGAAGAGAATTGATGTAAGGACTGTCTATCCAGAAGGCGGTCATATGATGGTAACAAAGACACCACAGGATGAAGGATGTGAGGAAAAGGGATATGGCCAGCCCTTTTTTTACGAGTAAACTTTTTTTCAGGAAAAGAAGCACAAGGAAAGCGGACAGGGACAGGGTCAGAAGGGCGTGGTACAGGATAAAGAAGAATCCTTCTCTCTGCAGGTAGTAGGTATAGCTCTTTCTGGTGGGAATAACAAAGATATCTCCGATATAGGGAATGGAAGTAGAGGACAGGAGCTCTTCTTCTATGGTAATGGTGGAACCATAGGTGCTGGCAGGCAGTTCTGCCATACAGATGACGGCGCCGAAGTTATGGTTTCGGGATATACGGGATTCATCGTAGTAAGAAAGAATCTGGCCGTTCCATGATACCTGGTAGTATACGCGGGCTGCGGTAAAGGCCAGGGTATACTGCTTTTTATCGGAATGGAGGGACACCGGTACATGGATACGGATCCGGCTTCCGCCGGGGTAGGAGAAGCGGGGATTTATATTTTTTTGAATGGTACCGTCCGGTTTGACCAGGTCTATGGTTGCGTTTTGGGTAACTTTATATTCATTGTAACGGGTACCGTAAATAACGTAGCAGGCATTGACAATGAGGAAAAAGCAGAGAACCAGGGACAGAATCGCAAAAATATAAAAGGCTCTTTTATTTTCTCCCTGGCTCTGCAGCCATTTTTTTAATTCCATCATTTGTATGTTTTCTCTCTCCTTTATGGATTTCTATGTGCATTCCATTATTATTTATTTTAACACAAAGGAAAAAATTTAGAAGAAAAGGATCATCTTTCCAACCTGTTAAAATCCGGAATGGCTTCCTGCCCCTCCGCAGTGTATGATGAAAAAAGGAGAGAAGACCAGGGAGGTTTGAAAGTACATGATTTTCTTCCATGGCGGTTATTCAAAAATGTACTTTAAACCGGCAGAAGAGTCCTTCTTCTCTGGTGAGGGGAATGGCAGGTGATTGAGCAGACCCGATGCCTGCGAAATCCATTTACAAATCCACGGTTTCCGTTTCCCTTTACAGGGTGGTGGGGTATCGAATGCTATAGGGATAGATGCATTTTCCTTTTGTTCAGCAGAGGAGGCAGCCATGGCACTGGTGATGGATAAGGTTATAGAAGAGATATTGAAATACAGGAAGTACAAAGTGTGGCGGTGTTTGGATGATAACAGTCTGCTTGCCTTGCAGAGGAGGGATGGAGACATTGCTACCGGCCGCCATCCGGAAACCCAGGGGCTTCTTCCTATGGAGGCAATTATGGAACGGGGCTTCTTCAAGGTGAATGAACATTTTGAAACGTCGGTGCCCGGTATCTATGCCATCGGCGACATCGTCTACGGCGGCATCCAGCTGGCCCATGCGGCGGAAGCGGAAGGAAAAGCAGCGGCCGCGGCCATAGCCGGAAAAGAACGGGCCATTGACATGGCCCTGGTGCCCCAGTGCGCCTACACCATTCCGGAAATCGCAGCGGTTGGAATTTCCGAAGATCAGGCCAAAAAAAAAGGTCTTTCCTTCAAGACAAGCCGGGTGGTCATGGGCAGCAATGCCAAAAGTCTCATCGCCGATGAAGGGGGATACATGAAAATCTTCACCGATGAGGAAAACCATCTGCTGGGAGCCCAGCTCCTCTGCAGCGGCGCCGATAATCTGATTTCCGAAGTGTCCCTGGCTATAGCCGGCGGACTGACCATAGAAGATTTCCTCAAAATCATCCGTCCCCATCCTTCTGTGGAAGAATCGCTGGGACAGGCGGCGGAAGGTATCCTTTTGAAATAAATCAAAAGGGCTGTGAAAAATGTAAATCATTTCTTCACAGCCTTTTTTCTATGACTTTTTTTCTGATAATAAGGCCTCCAGTCCCTGTGTCATCTCGAGCGGGGCTGCGTGTCGGTATAATGGTAAAGACTTTGTCTCTATTGAGACTCTGAGCCGAGAGATCTCCTGCCACCATGCTCTCTGTACCATTGAGAAGTGAGATTTCGATGCTTTGTTTCGACCGCCGAAATGACAGTGGGACGGAGTGATATCTGTGTCATTCGTGGTATGGGATTCAGGAATTTTGATTCTCTTCCTTTCAAAGGCTTGCTGCCTGATAAAGATCCAATCATTTTTTCACTGCCCCTTTTCTGTCTGCAGCGGTTTCGCTCTTCTTCCGGCTATAGGATTCTCCCTGCAAATGGAGTAAAATAGTAAGGTATCTGAGCGAATGGAGATGAAATGATGGACAGGATTGCCGTATTGATTCCCTGCTGGAATGAAGCCCTTACCATCGAAAAGGTGGTGTCCGATTTCAAAAGGGTGCTTCCGGAAGCGGTGATTTATGTATATGATAATAATTCCACCGACCGCACCGCAGACCTGGCGGCCCGGGCAGGTGCGGTGGTGCGCCATGAATACCGGCAGGGGAAGGGAAATGTGATCCGTTCCATGTTTCGGGATGTGGATGCAGACTGCTATGTCATGGTGGATGGGGATGATACCTATCCGGCGGAAAATGCCAGGGATATGGTGAATCTCGTTCTGGAGGGAAAGGCGGATATGGTCATCGGGGACCGGCTTTCCTCCACCTATTTTGAGGAAAATAAAAGACCCTTCCATAATTCCGGTAACATGCTGGTGCGCCGTTTCATCAATATATTCTGGGGAGAAAGCAGCAATGAAATCAAAGACGTCATGACGGGCTACCGCGCCTTTTCCCCCATGTTTGTAAAGACCTTCCCCATTCTTTCCAAAGGATTTGAAATCGAAACGGAAATGACTATCCATGCCCTGGACAAGAATCTTCTCCTGGCCAATGTGCCTGTATCCTACCGGGACCGTCCGGCCGGCAGCGTAAGCAAGCTTCATACCTTCCGGGACGGTGCCAAAGTACTGAAAACCATTTTCATGCTGTACAAGGACTACCGGCCTCTTCGCTTTTTCACCTTCGCCGCTGTCCTTCTGGCCTTCATTTCCCTCGCCCTCTTCCTGCCGGTGTTCCATGAATACGTGATGACAGGACTGGTTCCCAAGCTGCCTACCCTGGTGACTTCGGGCTTCTTCATGATGGCGGCGGTGGTTTTCCTGGGCATCGGCCTCATGCTGGATACGGAGGTCAAAAACAGCAGGAAAAACTTTGAAATCCAGATGAACATCATCCGCATGATGCTGAAAAAATAGATTCCTTTGGCCATGGAAGGTGACTGATTTCCTACTTTCCCTTAATTCAAGAAAGGCAAGACCATGTTTGATTCTCTGATTCGTCGATTCTTTCCTTCCACAGAACGATTCTGGGAAGTTTTTCGTTTTCTCGTGGTAGGAGGCGGCTGCTTCCTGCTGGAATATTTTCTCCTCTACACCCTGACCGAATATGGAGGCCTTGATCCACTGGTATCGGCGCCCATTGCCTTTACGGTGTCCCTGGTGGTGAACTATATTCTCTGCGTCTATGTCGTTTTTCATGCGCAAAAGCAGACAGGCCTGCAGATGGCCCTTTTCGTGCTGACTTCCCTCATGGGTCTTGGCATTAATCAGCTGGTTATGTGGTTCTTTATCGACATCATGGGCATATGGTACATGTTTGCCAAAGTCATTGCCTCAGCCATTGTGATGATATGGAACTATTTCACCAAGCGGTACGTGCTTCACGGCCATGTATGACAGGCGGGGAGAGGGAGGGGTGAAATCCCTTTGCGGCAATCCAAAACTTTCAGCGCCGAAGGCGCTGTCAAACCTGAAGACCTTAAGAACCTCCGGGGCGAAGCCCTGTTAACCTTCCCCTCTGCACGTAAAAACCGCACCATGGAAAATGTCCATGGTGCGGTTTTTTATGCCAGTGCTTCTTTCAGCTGGGATCGGAAAATATTGGCACCTCCGTTGGCAGGATGCCGAAGTCCGGTGACGGTAAAGCCGGCTGCGGTGAGGGTATTTTCACTCTTTTTCCCGATGGCGAAGAGGGGAAGGGGACCGGTGAGGGAGAGAAGCTCCCTGGTATAGGCAAGGCCTGCGGCCAGCTCTTCTTCCAAAGGGGTACGGTTGGTGAGAAGATTTCCTTTTTTATAGGGATGGAAGGGGAAAATGTTCCAGAGAAGGAAATCCCGGGGAGAGAGGCCTGCTTCCAGGCAGGCTTTCCACACTACCGAATCGGTGGGTTCATTGAACCCTTTTTCCTGCTGGATAGGCTTTAAAAGGGGACTGTCCTTCCGGCTGGTGCGGTTTCCCTTATGGCCCAGGACCATGGCGCTCGTAACGGCAGGGTGAAAGTCCAGGAGCATTCTTTCGCAGGTCATGGCGATGCCGGAAAAATGGCCGCCCTGATAGCCGCAGGCTTCGGCTATGAGAAGAATCCGGGCGCCGCCGATGCGAAGGGTGAGGTAGTCTTTCAGGTTGGCTCTCCGGATGGCGAGGGCCTTTTCTATTTCATAGTTTTCATCGTGGTCGGCCCAGGGGTTGAAGGTATTTTCACCGCTGTATTGGGCCAGATGGTTCAGAAAACGGGATATATCCATGGCAGGGCTCCTTTTACTCATCACTTTCCGCGGAATCATCGGAATCATCAGAATCATCGGTTTCATGAGATTCCTTGATGTCCTCTTTGATCTGCTTTTTGGCTTCTTTGAAGGATTCAGGAATATTTTCTTCGCTGGTCAAAATGTAGATGGTGCCGGTCAGGAGGGGCTTCACCGGCTTGAAACGGTATTTGAAGAACCAGTGGTCGAAGTGATTGGCATCGCTTTTAGAAACGAAGAGGAATACCGGCTTGTCCGGATGGCGGTGGCTGTCCATGAATTCTTTGTCGGACAGGGAGGGCATCACATACTTCTCATTCCACAGGGGATTTCTTTCTTCGATTTCACCGGATACCGGCGGCACCACCCTGATGGCGGTTTCACCGGAATAGAAGGTGTATCCGGCAGGGTAGGAACGGAAGAAGTAGTGTTCTCCCGGCGCAGCTTTCATTTCCGGTGCCAGGTCGATGGCGGAGCGGCGGGGGAGATAGTGGGGCAGGCCTTCCATCATGAGGCAGAGGAACACCGAGGCCGTTACGGCGGTGATTACAGTGAGCCGCCGGCCGCTGCTTTTTTTATAGCGAAGAACCAGGGACCAGAAGGCATAGAAAATCACCGCATAAAGGACCCACCAGCTTCCTTCCTTGATGTAGATGGAACCGCCGATGGCGGCAGCGAGGAAAAGGGCAAAGCCCAGAGCCGTCCACAGGTAGGGCTTTTTCTCTCCCTGCCGGATGGCAGGCGCTGCCAGGGCGGCAAAGATGATGGCCGGTACCACGGCAATGTAGGTGTAGGTGACGTACTTGGTGGCCATGAGAGTGTAGAACAGCAGGGTGCCCCAGCACCATACCATGAGGAAACGGTAGAAAGGGGTCTTTTCCTTCCAGCCCCGGACCATTTCATAAAAAGAAGTGAAGGTCCAGGGGAGAAGAGCGGCAGGAAGAAGAACCAGGTAGTAGTACCAGTGGTTGTCTTCGGGGTGCTCGGAAGACGTAGCTCTCAGGATATTGTGAAGGCCCAGGAACTGTTCCACGAAATCATTGCCGTGAATGAGGTACATGCCGCCGTACCAGGGAAGGGTGACGGCAAAAAAGGCAAGAATGCCCTGCCAGGGAAAAAGGCGGGCTGCCATTTTCCCCGATTTCATGGTAAGACACCAGAGAAGGAGCAGGGCGCCGGGAAGCACCAGTCCCACGGGGCCCTTGGTCAGGCAGGCAAAGCCGGCGGCAGCATAGGCCAGCACCAGGTGTTTCCTGTTTCCCTCCATCACACCGATATAGCCGGAAAGCATGGTGGGAATAGTGAAGAGAAGGAGGATGCTGTCAGTAATGACGGCATGGGAAATGACCCAGAATTCCAGAGACAGGGCCAGCATGACACCGGACCATACGGCAGTCACATTATCTTTCCGAATCCGCTGCATGTACCAGATGAGAAGGGTCACCGACAGGGCGCCTGAAAGGATGGCAGGCATGCGGGAGGCCAGACTGGTAAATCCTAGAATGGTATAGGAAATGGAAAGAAGCCAGTAGACCATGATGGGCTTGTCGTACCAGAACGTACCGTAAATCTGGGGTGACATCCAGTTGCCGGAGAGCACCATTTCCTTGGCCGTCAAAGCATAGTTGGACTCCACCGGATCCGTCACCGGAAGGAGCCAGGAGCCCCAGAGAAGGAAAAGAAAGGCAGCCAGGAAGAAAAAGAGAAGGGTTTTCAGGACGCCTTTTTCCCCGGTTTCCTGCTTTCCATGATTCAGTTTATTTTTTCTTTTCATGCGCTTTGTGCTCAATGTCAGTCTTCTTTCTTTAACAACAGAAGGGC
>ULST01020198.1_pt1 | contig 11527 bp, 9 predicted proteins | sample 1956951 | NCBI WGS metagenome assembly ULST01 (sample SAMEA4835716, study PRJEB28245) | human gut metagenome | biome: gut microbiome; material: fecal sample | place: Denmark | collected 2008 | reverse complement strand
GATCCATAAGCGAAAAGGAAAGTGAGACAAGAAGCTTCATAAAAGCATCCGCCTGTCTGCCTTTCTTTATTCCCCTTAAATCTGCTACTATGGCCACCGCACATGCCTTTGGCAGGCTGTTCTCCTTTACCATCAGCTCATCAGTCCTTGCAGAAAGCTTCCAGTGCACACTCTGCAGCCTGTCACCGTTTTGAAACTCTCTGACATCAAACAGCTCCGACGGATCATATCCCGGTCTTAAATCATCATAGATATCAGAATCCCCAAAGAAATTTCTTACTCTGTCCGTTATCCTCACAGGAATCTCATCAATCTGCGGCATCACCTCAACATTTGCATATTTTTTAACTCTTTTCGTGACATAAAAAAGCCTCGAAAAATCATATAGCTTTATCCTTACAAGCTCAAATTCATAATTGCCGCATAGGTTCACGCTGTACAAAAAATCACTGCCTCCTGACAGCCATTTTGTACTTTTTTCGCCGGATAAATTATTTTTCACCGTTACACGGTATTTTACACCATCAAAGCCTGCCTCCTTCAGCCGGCAGGAAAGACTCACCCTGATACTCTCGCCCTGTGTGGCGATAGCTATCGGAATATTTATAGCTGCCACTACCCGGTGCACCTTTACAAGCAATGCTATAAATGTCAGCACCATAAACACACACATAAAGCAGCCAAGCAGTGCCAGCGCAGCATTACCGTATATCATCGACATATAAAAAACTATTGCCGCAGTAATTATTCCTATCAAAAAACTAATCACGATTACCTGCCTTTTTCACATAAGTTGTCGGCTGTTTAACAGCCTTTAGTATCTCATCTATCACTGAAAGTTCTGATACATGTGATACTCTCGCCTTGGTATTTAGCACGATTCTGTGCTTTGTCACATCCGCAAATACAGAAACCACATCAGATGGTATGACATAGCTTCGCCCACTCAGATACGCATACGCCTTTGCCATCCTCACACACGCAATCGTACCTCGCGGACTCACTCCCAGCTCAATGTACTGACTTGTCCTTGTCGCATCAACCAGATCCACAATGTACGAATAAATACTGTCATGTATAAACACCTGCTCAACCTCTCCCTGCATCTCAACAAGTCCCTGTGCATTCATAACAGGCTTTATCGTATACTCATCAGCCTTCACACTTTTGCCCTTTGCGATATCCACCTCTGCATCATGTGAAGGATATCCCATGCTCATACATATCATAAACCTGTCAAGCTGTGACTCCGGCAACAGCTGTGTACCGGCGCTGCCCTTTGGATTTTGAGTGGCCATCACTATAAACGGCTCCGGGACCTTCCTGCTTATTCCATCCACAGTGACATTTCCTTCCTCCATAACCTCCAAGAGCGCAGACTGTGTTTTGGGACTTGTTCTGTTAATCTCATCTGCCAGAAACAGATTACACATCACGGCACCCTCGTGGTACACAAACTCTCCGGTCTGCTTCTGATACATCGAAAAGCCAAGTATATCAGCAGGCAGCACATCCGGAGTGAACTGTACTCTGTGATTCACAAGCGCCATAGCCCTTGAAAAAGCTACTGCAAGCGTAGTCTTTCCCACTCCCGGCACATCCTCAAGCAGTATATGTCCACCTGCCAAAAAGGCAGCAAATGCCTTGATGATACAATCATCCTTGCCCTTTACTGCCTTTTTTACTTCGTCTATCACTAACTGTGCATTATTCATTTGTCTTATCCCCCGGTTAATCATTTTAAACTGCCGATGATCATCTTCATCATCTTATTCATAAATAGCTATATTTATTTTACATATTTTGTATCAATATTTCAACTTTTATCCCTTAAATTAAACAATTCTTAAAATTAATCACTTCTGCCGCTACACTGTTCCGGTGATGACAAGTGTGCTCTCACCCGGTGTGACAACCCACGCTCCGGTTGTGCTATCCTGTGTGTAGGTTGCCGCCGGAACAGTGATTGCACCTGCCGTACTCGAAAATGTGCCTGTCGCCTCATTATAAGTGTAATCTGTAGTTGCAGTCCAGGCTGTGCCGTTTAATGCGGCTGTAAGATTGTTTAAAACCGGAGCAAATGTGTCTGTTATAACCACGCCTGTGGTATTGGTTGCCGCAACGCTTCCGTAGTTTTGAATCCTGAAGGTATAGGTCAGTGTACCGTTTTCCGTCACAGGAACAGGGCTTACTGACTTAGTAATTGCAAGATTTGGTGCAGCCTCGGCATTTACTGTCTCTGCTGCTGTGACTGGAGTGATTCCGGTGCCGCTAACTGTAGCGGTGTTTGTGACAGATGCCTCTGTGCCAAGAGGAGCATACTCATTTAACGCTGCCTCATAGATGACAGTTGCATTGCCACCTGCCGGGACACTTATGCCTGTGATGCTAAGAGGCGGTCCCTGGGTTACTGCAGGCGCTGCCTGGAGTGTGCCGTTTGTATAGTATTTTGCGGTGTTATTCACATAGGTTAATGGTACAAGAGTGTTGGTGTTAAAGGTATAAGCACCTAGATTGTCAGAAAGTGTCAGACCGTTTATCGCGGTATTTCCGGAGTTTACGATGCTCACCACATAGGTTATTGTATCGTTTTGATTGTAGGTGTTTTTGACTGCTGTTTTCGTAGCAGAAAGCACCTCCAGTATTTCTCCGACTGCTATATTTGAATTGGCTACATTGTTGCCATAACGAAGCTGCGCCTGATTAGTAAATCGTGCCATATATTTTCCATCCTTTCATATATTCAGGTATGGTTTAATATATGACACAAATCTACAAATGCCACAGATTATTTACTGTCCTGTTTATTTTTCTCCACATCAGCCTTTTTGATAAGCTCCAGAAGCTTTTCAAGCTCCTCTTCATCCACGCCGGTGTAGCCTGAAAGCTCACTAAGGCTCGGCTCGAAACCCTTATCGGATTTTAGTTTCTCCACTGCACGGTTTACCAATGAAACCTTTCCTACCACAGTATTCTCGCTCTCATCCTCACCGGTCTGCTCCCTGATACACTCTTTCATAGACTCCTCTATGGCATCCAAAAGCTCTTTTTCCACATCTATCTCATTCCCGCAGCCGCAGAGCTCAGTAAGGCACATGAAAAGTCCCATGTTTCCCTCCTGTACTACATCCTCAAAGCCCTCTGATGTAACGGCAAGCTTCTTTGCCATGGCAAGCACACTTTTGAGCCAGAAATTTGATATAGTGTGTATCACACTCTCATCACCTGCAAGCAGCTTTTTGTACATATCGTCCTGCTCGGCCTTTGTGTAATCAGGTATCTCTTCAAGCTCCTCAAGATACATCCTAAACATAGGTGAATCCGGGATAAGGCTGTCCTCGTCTATATCAGGCTCAGCTTCATTATCCTGCTTGGCCTTATTATTCTTTCCACCTGCTATGGCATCCATCGAATCTCCTTCTGAGTAAATTACATTGTTCAATGCAGCATTTTCAGACGATTCATCCCCATGTAATTCGTCCTCATGTGATTCATCCTCATAATCGCCTGCACTCTCATTCTCCTGCTCATGCGGTGTGATGAGAAATTCAAATACCATATCCTCCTGCGCTTTATTAAGCTCCATATCCTTAAAATAAGACATGATTTCATCTCTGCCAATAGGCTCCGCTGATGTCCTGATAATCTCGGCCACGCTCTGCACTGTCTCTATAAATGTATTCTGATCTAACATATTTTACACTCTCCTGTCTGATTTTCAAAAATACGTAACTATATCAATCCCTGGATAAAAATAAACAAAATTAAAAGCGGCAGTATGAACTGAAAATACGGCTTAAGCTTCCTTGAAATTTTAAGTCCTGATCCTGTATTTGCCTCATCTATATACTTATCAAAGCCCCAGCCCCACTTTGTCACACAAAAAAGCAGATAAACCAGTGAGCCAATCGGGAGAAGCAGATTGCTTACCATAAAGTCCTCGCTGTCAAGCACATCCCTGCCTCCTATGAGGTGCAGATTACTCCACACATTGTATCCAAGTACACACGGCATACTTGCAATAAGTATTATCACACCATTTATTAGCGCAGCCTTGTTTCTGGACCAGCCAAACATATCAATGGCAAACGACATGATATTCTCAAATACCGCAATAACGGTTGAAAAGCTGGCAAAGGTCATAAACAAGAAGAAAAGACAGCCCCATATGCGGCCTCCCTGCATATTTACAAACACATTTGGCAAAGTGATAAAGATAAGGCTTGGTCCTGCGTCTACCTCCACCCCATAGCTGAAGCAAGCCGGGAAAATGATAAGGCCTGACATTATAGCCACAAATGTATCAAGAGCACATATTTTGGCACCCTCACCTGCAAGAGTGCAGTCCTTTCCCATATAGCTGCCGAATATCTCCATTGCGGCCACACCCAGACTCAGCGTAAAAAACGCCTGATTCATGGCTGCTGTTATTACATTCTTTATTCCAATTTCAGAGACCGCATCCAGATTTGGAACAAGATAGAATTTCACTCCTTCCAAAGCCCCTGAAAGTGTGATACTGTGCACCGCAAGGACAATGATAAGCAAGAGCAGAGCACTCATCATAAATTTACTGATTTTCTCGAGCCCATTCTGCAGACCACGGCTGCACACCAAAAAGCCAAGCACAACCGTAACTATCATCCAGAAAGCCATCTGCTTGGGGTCTGCAAGCATGTTTCCAAATGCAGCTGCCGTGTCATCAGTATTCATGCCTGATGTAAAATCTCCCTTTAGGAATTTAAAGAAATACGCAACCATCCAGCCTGAGACTGTTGTGTAATACATCATGAGCATGTAGCAGCCAAGCATGGCTATCCATCCGTGAATATGCCATTTACTGCCCTCTTTCTCAAGAGCCTTGTAGCTCATCACAGCACTTTTTCTGCTGGCCCGGCCTACAGCAAGCTCCATCGTAAGCACCGGAAGTCCCATGCATACCAGAAATATAAGGTAAAACAGTACAAAAATACCGCCACCGTTTTGACCTGTCACATACGGAAAACGCCATACATTGCCTATGCCTATAGCGCATCCTGCACTTACCAGTATAAATCCCAGACGTGATTTAAATGATTCTCTTTTCATATTTATATATCTCCTATTGTTATTGCGTTACGTTATCACCCTGCTGTGAGCATTGACTATTGCTTTGTGCTTTATTACTCTCTTCAAAAACTCGCAGCTCCTTTATTGCCTGTCCACCCATCAGATAGAGAATACCTGTATTGAATATAGTCATAAGGCCGATTCCTACATCTCCGAGATCCCAGACAAATGTGTATGCCGCGATACCGCCTACAAACAGCATAACAAGAGCCAGCACCTTGTACATGGTCTGTGAAATCCAGTTATCCCCAAACAGGTACGCAACATTACTCCTTGCATAAAAAAGTATACCAAGGAAGGTGGAAAAGCTGAATAAAAACAATGTGACTGCTATAAAAATAACTCCAAAATCTCCAAGATGATACCTCATAGCTGACTGTAATAAATCCATGCCCTCTTTCCCTGCCACTATATTCTCCGGTGCAGTGAGCATGATCATTGCCGTACAGCTGCAAATCACTATCGTATCTATAAATACACCGAGCGCCTGCGTCAGTCCTGCCTTTACAGGAGTATCGCACTCTGCCGCCGCTGCAGCGCATGGAGCTGAGCCTGAGCCTGCCTCATTTGAAAAAAGACCTCTCTTTACACCATTCATGAGCACCGCTCCAAAGCCTCCCGCAGCCACCTGCCTGATACCGAAGGCTTCCTCAAATATCCTTGAAAAAACCGATGGCATCATGCCTATATTTTTAATTATGATAAAAATGGTTATGGCAAAATAGCACACCGCCATGATAGGAACAACTATGTCAAGCACCTTTACCGTAGCATTTTTCCTAAGCACTATTACAGCAGCCACTGCCACCAGAATTATTGTAGTATAAATAGGTGGTACGCCAAATGCATTTTCAAAGGATGATGTGACAGAATTGCTGATCACCTGACTTATGCCACACCAGCAGATTAGTCCGGATATAGCAAACAAAACAGCTATAATAACATGTTTTTTCTTTTTGCCTGATTTATCCTCAAAGTAATGGTGTATGTAATACGCCGGACCTCCACGATAGCCTGAGTACAATGGATCCGGCTCCTTGTGAAGCTGTGCCAGTGTAGCCTCCACAAAAGCCGTGGATGAACCTATAATGGCTGTTATCCACATCCAGAAAACCGCACCTGCGCCTCCCGCTGATATGGCAGCCACAACACCAACCAGATTACCCATGCCCACTCTCGTCGCCGTAGAGACAATGAGTGTCTGGAACGTGGACAGGCTGTCCTTATTTTCCTTTTTACCTGTCAGCGCCTTTATCATGTCCGGAAACATTCTGATTGGTAAAAGTCTTGTCCTTACAGTGAAATAAATTCCTGTCGGAATCAAAAGAATTATGAGCAGTGAGATTCCCACGCTCCCACCGCCGGGCAGTGGAATGTGTATCAGATCTCCCCACAAGAAAGAATAAACTTTTTCAATAAGTGCTACTATCATAGTAAATATCGTCCCCTTAGTTTTCATTGCTTCAACGCATTGAAGATGAAGCCAGTATTACTACTATACAATATGAGCAGGAAACTTTCAATATATTCTGGTTTTTTCTTTCACAAACAGTAATAAATACACTATAAGTCCCTTGCATATGAGATTATAATTTCTTATAATGATATAGTTGAATATTCAAAAGATATACGCCCTGGGAGATAAATAATGATAAAACTAATAGCAACAGATATAGACGGAACACTTGTAAAGGACGGCTCACTGCTCATAGATCCTGAGTACATGTCTGTCATCGACAGGCTCATAGACAAAGGAATAATATTTGTAGTCTGTTCCGGCAGACAGTTTTCAAGCGAATTTAAGCTGTTTGCTCCGATAAAGCACAAGCTTTTGTATATAACAGACGGAGGAACAGTCGTGCGCACTCCAAAGGAAATCCTAAAAACCTATCCTATGGACGAGGATATATGGAAGGGCATGTGCCGGATGGTCCGCGATGAGCTGCCTGCATGCGATTACTTTGCTGCTACTCCTGATTTCTGCTTTGCAGAGGATGGTGGCAGCCCAGTCTTTCACCTGCTTCGTGATTCATACGGCTTTGAGATGCGTGAGGTTGATGACATCACAAGGCTTGACCGAAATGACATCATCAAATTCACTGTCTTTCATCCCGACAAATGCGAAGAGCTGTGTACACCGGTTTTCATTCCGGCATGGAATAAAAAAGCTCACATGGCAGCCGCCGGCAAGGAATGGGTAGACTGCAACGCAAAGGGTGTCAGCAAATGGACTGCACTCTCATACCTCATAGACAGATTCGACCTGCTTCCTGACGAGGTATGCTGTTTCGGTGACAATCTGAATGATATTGAGATGCTTCAAAATGCCGGTATAAGCTACGCCGTGTCAAATGCCCGCCAGGAAGTTATCGCAGCCGCAAAACACACCTGTGCGCCTTACTGGGAAAACGGAGTACTTAGCGTTTTAAAGTCTTTTTTATAATTTTTTAAATTTTTCAAAAAAAGTACTTGCATTTTTGTAAAACCCTGTGTATAATATCATTTGTCCGTGTGACACAGATATTCACACAGATGTTTGCGCTTCTAGCTCATTTGGTAGAGCACCTGACTCTTAATCAGGGTGTGCAGGGTTCGAGCCCCTGGAGGCGCATTTTTTGTACCCAAATTAATTTACCAACACTTTAAAAGAAGCCGGATTTATTCCGGCTTCTTTTTTACATATCTCTGTTTATATACATCTGTTTTTACTTTTTATTTGTTTTATTATCCAAAGCAGCTTCAATCGCATCAATCACAATCTTAAGAGCCTTGATTCTCGCATATTTCTTGTCGTTTGACTCAAGCACATGCCATGGTGCGTAAGTGGTATTGGTTTTCTTTAGCATCTCATTTACAGCAGTCTCATACAGATCCCATTTTTCTCTGTTTCTCCAGTCCTCATCGGTAATCTTCCATTGCTTTTCCGGAGTACTCTGGCGTTCCTCAAATCGAGCCAGCTGTGTATCCTTATCAATCTGCACCCAGAACTTTATGATGACAGCACCCCAGTCTGACAGCTCCTTTTCAAATTCATTAATCTCATTGTAGGCACGCTGCCATTCATTCTCGCTGCAAAAGCCCTCTAGTCTTTCTACCATAACCCTGCCATACCATGTCCTGTCAAAAATAGCTATATGCCCGGTCTTAGGAAGACGATTCCAAAATCTCCACAGATAGTGTCTGGCTTTCTCGTTTGGCAGTGGACTTGCAATCGGATGCACCTCAAAGCCTCTCGGATCCAGCGCCTCTGTGATTCTCTTTATATTTCCACCCTTTCCTGCTGCATCCCAGCCCTCATATGCTATGACAACAGGAATCTTTCGCCTGTATAGCCTGTTATGCAGCTCGCTAAGCTTAGACTGCAGATTTTTGAGCTCCTTTTTGTATTCTTCCTCAGATATTTCCTTATCAAGTGATATCTCAGAAAGCTTTGGAATCTTCTCAAGCGCAAACACATTCTGTAACAGCGGCACAGCAAGATTACTGTTTTTAAGTGCTGTCTCTATTCCACTAACCAGCGTCTCCAGCACCTGAAGCTCAGCCCATTTTCTATTCTTTGCATCAACTATATACCAAGGATCTGCAGGCGAATTTGTATCATTCAGATATCTGTCAAACACATGCATACACTTGTCATAATGCTTATTCTGCCAGTCTTCATCTCCACTGACACGCCATCTGGTATCCTTATTCTCCTTTAATACCTCAATACGCTTTTTTTGTTCCTTCCGGCTGATTTGGAAGAAAAATTTCATAACAAGATAACCATTGTCAGTCAGCTGTCGCTCGAAGCGCTTCACGCTTTCAATTTTCTTCTTGTACTCCTTCTCTCCTATCTTGTCGTGCAGTACATCCTTTACTACCTCATCCATCCAGCCCGAATCAAGAAACTCAAACTTCCCCTTTGCCGGAATCTTTACAAAATACCTATATAAAAAAGGCTTGCGTCTTTCCTCCTCTGTCGGCTCGTCCATGGTTGCGACCTTGAAAAATCGCGGATCAATATTCTTGATTACCTTACCGAGCACACTGCCCTTTCCTGCAGTACCCCAGCCCTCAAACAGCACAAGTACAGGCAGTCCATGCTCCTTAATCTGCATCTGAAGCACAGACAGCTTAGAGCGCGCTGCATGCAGGCGCTCATCCAGCTCTTCCTCCTCCGGAATTTGTGGTTTAATCCAGTTTTCTAACATGTAATTACCTCCCAAATATATAATTTCAGCCATAAAACCGCTACATCATTATATTAGTATAGCTTTTTTCAAGCTAATATACAATCTTCACACTATATTTGTTTCAGGTATGTTTCAGTTCTCCGCTTCTCCAATATTTGTCATTTTAAAGCCCTCTCCGTGCACCTCATGAGACTCAACAACCACAATAAAAGAGTCCGGGTCTGCATCTTTTACGGATTTACGCACCTGGTACATTTCCTTACTGTTGCATGCACACATTACCACCTGAATATCGTCCTGCTTATATCCTCCCTGCGCCTTAAGAATAGTGCTTCCGCGCTGACTGCATTCATCAATTACATCGCATATTCTCTTTCCATTTTTTGTGACGATAAAGGCTACTTTGCCTGAATTCATGCCATATATCATTTTATCAATAACAACCGCAGACAGTATATTCACTATCATGCCGTAAATCATTCCGTCAATATCCCGAAACAAAAGTCCTCCAACCAGAATAATTCCGACATCAGTAAGAAAAGAGATATTTCCCATCGATAAATGAGGCCGCAATGCTTTTACAGCCATGATGATAAAATCAGCTCCTCCTGTTGAAGAATTTCTTGTATAAATCATGGCATAGCCTATTCCGCAAAATACACCTGTGCACAATGCCGCAAGCAGTCTGTCTCCCTGATACACCGGAAATAACGGCGCAACATAGTCAACAATAAAAGAAGACAAAAGCATGCATCGTATTGAGCTGACAAAAAATTTCCTGCCCAATAATTTGCAGCATAGTATCGCAACCGGAATATTAAGCAGGACCGTTGATAAACCAATGGAAATATTAAACAGCCGGTATAAAATAATCGAAATACCCGAAAAACCTGTCATAGGAAACTCTGCCTGCAGGGCGAAGTTATATATACCTACTGCATAAAAGATGCTTCCCGCAAGCTCCCACATAATCTGTACCAATAATTCTTTTTTCTTATTCATATTGCATCTATCCTCCAAAATAAATAAGCGCCCGGAAACAAATCTTACAGTGTAAATTACTGCACCTACGATTTGCTCCCAGACGCTTTAACCACTCATCCGGTGAAGAGTGAACGTTTTCTGATGTATGCAATTATTATATTTGAGATGTTAAATTAAGTCAAGCCGGAATCATCAATTTTCCAGATACTACTTCACAAGGTATGACAGCACATCACAAACTGCTGTAGAAACCAGTATTGCAACATACACTCATTATTTCTGCATAAATTCAAACACTGCCTCTTTCGTCGGAATCGCAGGGATTCCACCTCGCTTTTGCACACACAATCCTGCAACTGCATTTCCCAAAACAGCACACTTTCTGATTTCTTCCCATTCCATCTTTTCTACGGGCTTATTTATAGAAAGAATACTGCATAATACGCCTCCCCAGAAAGAATCCCCCGCTCCGGTCGTGTCGACCGCATGTGTCTGAAATGCTTTGATGATTTCTTTTCTGCTTTTTGTTGCCATAAGAACGCCATGTTCTCCCAATGTAATGGCAACCAGCTTTGGTCCCATAGCAAGAATTTCTTCTGCAGCCTGCTCATAGCTTTTAGCCCCTGTCAGGAGAATACTCTCTTCATCCGATACTTTCATGACATCTACCAGTTCTACAACAGACTTCATTTTTTTCACTGCATACTCTTTGCTCTTCCAAAGAGACGGGCGGTAATTTGGATCATATGAAATAAGTACACCCGCTGCTTTTGCCATTTTTACTGCTTCGATCGTTGCGCTTTCTGCCGGCTCGTCTGTCAGCGATAATGATCCAAAATGAAAAATTCTGCATCCGGAAATTAACGTCTGGTCCAGTTCTTCTTTTTTTAACTGTGTATCTGCACCCGGTTTTCTTGCAAAAGAAAAATTTCTTTCTCCATTTTCACCGATTTCCACAAATGCCAGTGTTGTAAAATAATCCGGATCTTCGACGATAGCATCTGTATTGATTCCTTCCGTTTGCAGTGTCCTCTTTAAAAATTTACCATGCATATCGTTTCCAACTTTTCCAATAAAAGAGGTGCGATACCCAAAATGACTTGCAACTGTCAGAAGATTTGCCGGAGCACCGCCGGGATTCTGTTCAAACAGTTTTCTCCCACCCTGACTGTGTCCTGCTTCCGTAAAATCAATCAGTAATTCCCCCAATGCCACAATATCAACTTTTTCTTCCATTTTTCAGTTCCTCCACAATCTCG
>ULST01020856.1_pt1 | contig 11740 bp, 10 predicted proteins | sample 1956951 | NCBI WGS metagenome assembly ULST01 (sample SAMEA4835716, study PRJEB28245) | human gut metagenome | biome: gut microbiome; material: fecal sample | place: Denmark | collected 2008 | reverse complement strand
TGGGCTAGGAGCTTCTGCCCTTTCAGGGCGTATTGGGTAATTTAAACCGTACAGGTCGAAAAAAATAAAGGCTCGCCAATCAATTTTGGCGAGCCTTTATTGTATCTTATCGCATCTTTATCAGAAGATTATCATCCGAAAAGAGCGGAGAGAGGAGGAAGATTAATCCTCACCCTCAGTCTTTCTTCTGCGGATAGCGCGCTTGCGCTTTGGCTTCTCCTCAGTCTTAGGAGCCTCAATCTTAACACCAGCCAATTCTGGGTCGATGAGGATACGGCCGCAATACTCACAAGGGATAATCTTCTTGTGCATCTTGATATCGAGCTGGCGCTGAGGTGGAATCTTGTTGAAGCAACCGCCACATGCATCACGCTGCACGTAAACGATACCCAAACCGTTGCGGGCACCATTACGGATGCGCTTGAAGCTCTGGAGCAAACGTGGCTCAATCTTCTTCTCGAGCTCGAATGCCTTCTCCTTCAAATTCTCCTCTTCCTCACGGGTCTCAGCCATGATAGACTCGAGCTCAGAACGCTTCATTACCAGACCCTTCTCGCGGTCAGCCTTCTGGTCCTCAGCCTTGTGAAGGTCGTTCAGGCGCTCGTTGATTGTCTGCTGCGCCTCGCGGATTTTCTTGCTGCAAAGTTCGATTTCCAGCTCCTGGAACTCGATTTCCTTGCTCAAAGTATCATACTCGCGGTTGTTGCTAACCATTTCGAGCTGCTTCTTATAACGCTCCACGCTAGCCTGAGCCTCCTCAATCTCGTGCTGCTTCTGATCGATGGCGCGGTCAAACTGCTCAATATCGGTCTGGATTTTCTCGATACGGGTGGTAAGACCAGCAATATCGTCTTCCAAATCCTGAACTTCGAGAGGCAACTCACCTCTCAACGCACGCTTTTCATCAATTGCAGACAAGGTGGTCTGAAGCTGATATAGAGCCTTCAACTTCTCTTCCACTGTCAAATCTGTAGGATCTTTCTTTGCCATAACTTTATTTTTTTTAATGTTGAATGTTAAATGTTGAATGTTGAATGAGGCTTGCGCCCTTCCAACCTATAAATACAATATCGGATTCGTATTTATCTCCGAGATGCAGCATTTGGCATCTGGGAAATTCTCCTGGATGATGCTGCGGAAGATTTCGCCCGTAAACTGCTCACTCTGATAGTGGCCGATGACGCAGATCTGAATCTCCTGCTCGTGGCCAAAATACTCGTGATAGCTCATCTCGCCCGTGATGAAGGCATCGGCACCTGCCTTGATGGCTGCGTCGAGCAAGAAAGCACCTGCTCCACCGCAGAGTGCCACCTTCCTGATAGACCGGCGAAGCAACTGGTTGCACTGCACGCACTCCACGCCAAACCGCTCCTTGAGCATCAGCACCAAGTCGTCGGCTGCCAGGTCCTCAGCCACCTCTCCGATGACGCCCTCGCCGCCCTTCACGCCGTCCACTTCCTTCTCGCCTGCAAAGAACTGCACGTTTCGCAGTCCCAGTTTCTCGGCAATCTTGAAGTTCACGCCGCCCGCAGCCGCATCCATGTTGGTATGCATCGCCACGATGGTAATATCATTCTTAATCGCCTTGCGCACGGTACGCTGCACGTAGTTCTCGTCCGAGATTCTCGCCAGTTTGCGGAATATCAGCGGATGATGGCTCACGATGAGGTTACATCCCTTCCGGATGGCCTCGTCTACCACGGCTTCAGTAACGTCAAGACACAACAATGCCCCTGACATTTCTACCGCCTCTGTCAATCCAACTTGCAGACCGGCATTATCATATCCTTCCTGCAAGGGCAGAGGCGCGTAATGTTCAAGGGCATCAACTACCTGTTTTATTTTCACGCTCCTATTCAATATTTTATTTTTAGACTGCAAAGTTACTCATTTTTCCCCGATTTTATCTCCATACAGCCCTCTGTTTAAACTTTTTTAATACAAAGTTTCGCTTTTGCGCAAAATATTTCACAAAAACAGCCGATAGTTGTAGATTTTTTATTAATTTTGCAAGCATACTTCATAAAAACAGAACGGAGCCCGTCCCCAAGGAAAGGTTCCCGATGAAGAACAGAGTATAATAAATTGGTTTAGAACATCGTATCATAAAAATAGTATAGCTTATGCATCAATCTACGTTACACTGCGATTTCGCACTCCCTGCCGAATGGGAACCACAGAGCGCCATCATGCTCACCTGGCCACATGCCGGCACCGACTGGAAGCCGTATCTGCCTGAAATTACAGATACTTATCTCGAACTGGCAGATATCATCACGCGCTACGAGCAGCTGCTTGTGGCTACACCCGATGTGCCTGCCACCAGATACCAGCTCAAGAAAAAACTCTCTGCCGAACAGATGAGCCGCGTGCTGCTCTACGAGGTAGAAAGCAATGATACCTGGGTGCGCGATCACGGACCCCTCACGATGGTGCTGCGCAGAAAGCAGAACACCTGGATGGTGCCTTACCGCATACTCGACTTCAAGTTCAACGGCTGGGGCGAAAAGTTCAGATGGGAGAAGGATAATGCCATCACCCTGCAACTATACTATCAGGCAGCCTTCAATGCCGATATAGAGAACCACCAGGGCTTCGTGCTCGAAGGAGGCAGCATCGAGAGTGACGGAAAGGGTACACTCTTCACCACCTCACAGTGCCTGCTGGCGCCTCACCGCAACCAGCCGCTCGACCACGACAGCATCGACCATCTGCTGCAGACTTTCTTCCAGCTCAAGAGAGTCGTCTGGCTGGATCACGGCAATCTGATAGGCGATGATACCGACGGCCACATCGACACCATCGTGAGAGTGGCTCCACACGACACCTTATTATATGTAGGCTGCGATAATCCGGAAGATGAGCAGTATGAAGATTTCCAGGCGCTGGAAAAGCAGCTCAAGAGCCTCTTCACCTGGGAGGGATACCCTTACCGCTTGCTCAAACTGCCGATGCCCGACCCTATCTATGATGAGGGCGACTGCCTCACCACCAACCCGGATAGCGAGGGCGACCGCCTGCCAGCCACCTATGCCAACTTCCTGATACTGAACAAGGCGGTGATTTATCCCACCTACAATCAGCCGGAAAAGGACGAGGAGGCACGCAAGCAGATTCAGCTCGCCTTCCCCGACCGCGAAATCATCGGCGTAGATTCGCAGACCATCATCCGCCAGCATGGCAGCATCCACTGCATCACCATGCAGTTGCCCGAGGGAGCCCTCAGAGACTCAACCTTCCACATTTAACATTCAACATTTAACATTAAAAGTAAAAAATGAACGTCGGTTTATTACAACTTCATAATACGGCAGATATCGCCAACAACAAGCAGCGCCTGGCAGAAGGCATCATCGACCTCGCCCATCGCGGCGCAGAGCTCATCGTGCTTCAGGAGCTTCATAACTCCCTCTATTTCTGTCAAGTAGAGGATGTTGACCTCTTCGACCTGGCAGAGCCTATTCCGGGCCCTTCGACCGATTTCTACGGTAAGCTTGCCAAGGATCTCGGCGTCGTCATCGTCACCTCCCTCTTCGAGCGCCGCGCTCCGGGGCTCTACCACAATACGGCGGTAGTGATGGAGAAGGATGGAAGCATAGCCGGAAAATACCGCAAGATGCACATCCCCGACGATCCTGCCTACTACGAGAAGTTCTATTTCACTCCGGGCGACCTCGGTTTCCACCCTATCCAGACCTCTGTAGGCAAGCTCGGCGTGCTGGTTTGCTGGGACCAGTGGTATCCCGAAGCAGCCCGTCTGATGGCGCTGCAGGGAGCCGAAATGCTCATCTATCCTACCGCCATCGGCTATGCCACCTATGATACCGAGGAGGAGCAGCAGCGCCAGCGCGAGGCGTGGACTACCGTGATGCGGGGCCATGCCGTAGCCAACGGATTGCCGGTCATCGCCGTAAACCGCGTAGGTTTCGAGCCCGATCCAAGCGGTCAGACCGAGGGTATCCAGTTCTGGGGCAGCAGTTTCGTAGCCGGTCCTCAGGGCGAGCTCCACTACCGTGCCAGCGATCAGGAAGAAGAGAGCCTGGTAGTAGATATCGACCTGAAGCACAGCGAGAATGTGCGCCGCTGGTGGCCATTCCTCCGCGACCGCCGCATCGAGAACTACGGAGATATCACCAGACGATTTATCGATTAACTGAACTTTCGCATATCAGGAAGTTAAAGGAGTTAAGGAAGTTAAGGAGTTAAGACGTATGTTTTTCAGCTTAAAAACTATGCCAAAAAGACTATTGTCTTAACTCCTCAACGACCATAGGGAGCGATAACTCCTTTAACTTCTTTAACTCCTGAACTTGTGAAACTTGAATATATAAGGTATAGATTTTCAGGATAAATGGAGAATTTGGAAGTGATGGTGATACTTTTCATCATCGTGATTTTAGGTTACGTCGCCTGCAAGTTGGGATATATGGGCGACAAGTTTGACAAGAAGCTATCCAGCATGGTGGTAGATATCACCTGTCCCCTGCTGGTGCTCTCGTCAGTAATGGGCGATGAGCTGCCCGACCGCACGCTCATCCTTCCCCTCCTGGGCGTAGGTTTTCTTACCTACATCCTTTTGCTGGTATTCGGTTTCTGGGTGCCGCGTCTCATCACGCGCAATCATGATGACCAGGGCATGATAGGTTTTGCGCTGATGTTTGCCAACGTAGGTTTCATCGGCTACCCTATTGTTTCAAGCATATTCGGTCCGAAGGCCATTTTTTATGCCGCGCTACTCAACATGCCGAACACCTTTTTTATTTTTACGGCAGGTGTAATGCTCATCAAGGGCGAGTACAGCGTCAAGCAGTTCAATCCTAAGGTGCTGTTTTCTCCGGCTCTTCTGGGTGCCTTTGTTGCCGCCATTCTGGTAGCTTTCGGGGTTCATACGCCTGATATCATTGCGCGTCCGGTAACGATGGTGGGCAACATAACGGTTCCGGCAGCCCTGATGATTATCGGTTCCTCGATGGCTAAGTTGCCGGTGAAGGAGATTATCGGCAGTCCTAAGGTATACCTCTCCTCGTTCTTGCGTCTTGTGGTAGTACCTCTGAGCATTTATTTCCTGTTCAAGGTATGTGGTGTAAGCGATCAGGTCAACGACATCAATACGGTTGTCATTGCGATGCCCGTAGCGAGTTTCGGCACGATGTTCTGTCTGAAATACGGCCGCAATCCTTCTCTCATCACCGAGATGACGTTCATCACCACGGTTGGCAGCATCATCACCATCCCGCTCATCACCCTCCTCTTTTCGTAATGCAGGGAGGGTGAAATGCCCGGCATTCTTGCGTATCTTACTGCAATGACATCTTTTTTACGCATTGAACGATAAAAAAAATCTCCATTTTTTCGTTATTACCCGTTTTTTGCTTATCTTTGCAAATAAATTTGGCACAAAGAAATCCTTTTTACCAATCATATAAATTAGAAAAAAAATGAAGATAAACAACAGTACGAAGAAAAGCCTGCTCATCATCGCACTCGCGATAGCCAGTACTACTTACCAGACACAGGCCGCTCCGATAGAACATATCGGCGACAGATACATCATGCATATTCCAGAAATGGAACTCACAGGCGAAGAATCACTCCTCGATGTGCTCATGATGTGCCCGGAAGTCATCTCGCTCGACGGCAACAACATCATCGGCGGAGATCCATTCGCCAACCTCTACGGCAAGTTCGTCATCCGCATCGACAACCAGGAATACGGACTCGATTACGCCACCTTCCTCCACCATTTCAAGGCTCGGGAGATTGAAACCATCAAGGTGTGCCAGAACGCCGAAGTGATGAAGGGATGCAGCAGTCTGAAGAAAGTCATCGATATCACGCTGCGCAAGAAGGAGAACGGAACCACCGGCAGATGGGGACTCTTCGGTGATACCTATGGAGGCGCAAAAGGCATCGTCAGCGTCATGAGCCAGCAGGATAAACTCCGCGTGCTCAGTCATGTAGAAGGCAACTTCCAGCGCACCTCCAGCAGCGATAAGGACGCCTACCAGGGCATCTCAGGCACCACCGTGAACCACTACTCCCACGAGGGCGCCAAACTCAATCTGCTCTGGACACCTACCGCGAAGGATGTGCTCGAAATAGATGCGATGCAGACCTATACCCGCAACCATTTCACCCACACCCCGGCCGATTACGTGCGCGCCTATCATCTGCAGGCCGACTATACCCGCACGCTCGCCGACAATGGCTCCAACATCCTCTTTACCCTCGGAGCCGAGCATATCAGCGACAACGGACGCACGCTGGAAGAAAACCAGACTGCGCCTTACCAGAACCACTCTACCTACCCCTTCATGGTAGTAGAATACGCCACTCCGGTCATCACCTCCAATCTCTGGATTACGGCAGGTTTCGAGGGCGGACTCTCCATCGAGAAGAACTGCATCGCCGGTTACACCAACCATTCCAACTACCAGGATTTCTACGCCCAGCTGGATTACAACATCGGCAAGTGGGGATTCATGGCAGGCGACCGCTTCCGCATCATCAACTTCCGTCCTAAGCAGATTGCGCCGGAAGAGCACTGGAAGCATACCACGCGCAACCATATCTACTCGGTGAGCGCCTATTACAGCTTCACGCCGGGTCATACCCTGCAGGCCACCTACTGCCGCCGCATCTTCAATCCCGAGTTTGGCGATTTCGTTACCGCGGGCGATATGGAGGGCACCTGGCAGCCGGTTTATACCGCCGATATCGGCAACAGTATGGCGAATGTGGTAGAGCTCAAGCATACCTACAGCCGTCCTTCCTTCGTGCTCAGCACCTCGGTGAAGAATATCCACCAGCACCTGCTCAGCGCCATCCACGACAATACGCTCGGCATCGGCTCCACCGCCTTCTGGCACAAGGGCATCCTTCGCCTCACAGCCGGAGTCAACTACTTCTGGCAGCGCAGCGAAACCCCTTCAGAGGAGGCTCAGCAGTGCAATGCGGAGTATAATCATTTTGCCGTGTTCAAGTTGGCACCGCAGCTCACAATGGCCGATGGCTGGCGCTTTACGGGCAGCCTCATCTGGTGTACCCGTCGCCGCAGCGATACCTACACCCCGGCTAATCTCTATGCCGAGGTAGGGGTATACAAGAATCTGGGCAAGCACTGGACGCTCGAAGGCCGCTTCCACGATATGGCGAGCCAGCACTTCGGCAACCGCGCTGCCACCATCGGCTGCACGTATTATTTTTAATTGAACTTTTAACAATCTTTTTCTAAATCAGAAGCAAGATTTCTGTTCCTTTCTTATTTTATTATCAGAAAGTGAAACAATAAAAAGAAAGGAACATTATATATGAGAAAAATTGATTTCAAGAAGATCGGGCTGGCAGCGATGATGCTCCTGTCGGCCCTCACATTCCAGTCGTGCGATAACGATAACGATACCGACTGGGATCGCGTTTTCCCTAACGCACTGGTAACCGTGAAGAAGAGTGGCGATGCCTGCTATCTGCAGCTCGACGACAACACCACGCTGCTCGCCAAGAACCTGAAACCTACCATTTTTGACGGTAAGGAGGTTCGCGCCCTGGTCAACTACACGCAGACCTCGGAGAAGAGCGAGAAGTATAACCAGGTGATTCACGTCAACTGGATAGACAGCATCCTGACCAAGAAGCCAGTTCCATCGCTCGGTTCTGATACCGAGAACCGCGAGAAGTATGGCGACGACATGGTCGACATCGTTCGCGACTGGGTAACGGTGGCAGAAGATGGCTATCTCACCCTCCGTTTCCGTGCTCTCTGGGGCGGCCAGAAGGTGCATTACATCAACCTCGTTACGGGTGTGAATCCAGAGAATCCTTACGAGGTAGAGCTGCGCCACAATGCTAATGGCGACCCTCAGAACTACTGGCGCGATGCCCTCGTAGCGTTCAATCTGAACGGAGTCGTGCCTGATACCGAAGGCAAGACGGTGAAGCTTACCATCCGCTGGCGTTCCAGCCAGGGCTACAAGAAGGTAGATTTCGACTACTGTTCGCGCAAGCCTATCAGCAGCCCGAAGATGCTCGAAGGATACAGCCAGGAGGGAAGAGATATCCGATAAGCGAAGAAAAAGCAGATAAAAGCAGATAAAGCAAAGCCCCGATGCGTGATGCATCGGGGCTTTTTTTGGTTTCCTTTATGGTAAAGGCCTTCTGGGGGGACCAGCGATGGAATCGCTGGGGACGGGGGCACAAAGGGGCTAAGGTTCTTTTTACCTTTTTACTTTTTTACCTTTTAAAGGCTGCTGCAGCTTGTTATACCGAGGGTGGTAGCGATGGCTGTAAGGAAGGAGATTGCAATCTGCAAAATTGTTTTCCAGGTACTTGCTTTCATAATGTTTAATTTTTAATGTTGAATGTTGAATGTTGACTTGGTAGGGGGATGCGCCAGCTTCCGTCAGGCGTTAGGGAGAGACGCATCCCCGCTAGGCGGGGGCCTGCGGGGGTTGGCCTCAGACGAGGGCTTTATTCAAGCCCGTCGCCGCCTTCCTGAGAGCCGCCGCCGGTAGTTCCGGAGCCGCCCTGGCTGGTGTCGCCGCCTTGTTCTGTGCCGCCAGAGGTACCACCCTCGTCGGTGCCGGTATAGCCGCCGTACTCCTGAATCTTGCACTTCTTGCGCAGCTCGGAGTTGCTCCAGCTTTTTGTGTTTCTCACAATCAGGTGTACACCCTCTACGCTGGCAGCCGTTACCTTCTCCTTGGTATCCTCCGCCTTCGAAGTCATACCGATGGAGAACAGGCCGAGGTCAGAGAGACGCACACTCTTACCGTCGAGAATCAACTCCTGCAGATGGTCGAGTGCATCCATCAGCACACCGTGGATAGTACCTCGGGAGTAAGGCGAACCGTGGTCAGAGATGTGAGATACGAATCCCTCGAAATCCACCTCGCGGTCGGTTACCGCAGTGGCATACCACTTTTTCTTACCAGCGTTCTCGCCGCTCTGTGGTGTACGCTGCAACTTACGATACTTCAATGTTCCTTTCTGTTCCATGATATTAAAATATTAAAGGGTTAATATAAATGTTAAATGTTGAATGTTAACTTGGTGGGGTGCGCTTTGTCGAGTGCAGCCTTTCTTCGAACGACAGTGCAAAGAAAGTGCAAACGAGAACAGAGCTAAGCTTGCTTAAGCTTTGTCGAGTGCAGCCTTTCTTCGAACGACAGTGCAAAGGTACGGCGATTTTCTGATACTACCAAATTTCACCCTGCAGAGTTATGTTAAACAGATTTAACACTTCGGACACATCCGGTTAATCTTGCCAACTCATAATTTATCGTGCGAGAAAACTATGTAATGTAAAAAGTTTCTCTATGCTTTCTCACTCCGAAAACAGCAGGAAGCAAGAAATCCATCATCAACCACCGAACCCATTTCCACCTCCAAAGTGTGACAGTTGTGACAGTTGTGACAGTTTTCAGCGCCTACCCCCACCTCCCTCTCTTTAGAGGTAACTTATAATATATATATAAATATATATAATAAGTTAAATATAATAATAACAATTTGAAAGCAGCCCGAGTTCATATACCCCTCCCCTGAAAACTGTCACAACTGTCACAACTGTAACGCTCCCTCAATCCTTCTTCTCTCCTCCTCCCTCCATCCTGTTTTGTAAAGAAAAAAGGAATCACCCTAAACCTGATTTCCTATCATCTTTCTCCATGAAAACACAAAAGAAAAGCCCCAAAGCTTGCATAAAAGAAAAATATACTAGCTGTATGGTAGAAGTTTTTCGGGAAAAGTTTTGGAGATTAGGAGATAAAGTATTATCTTTGCCATCAGATTCAAAAACGAATAATCAAACTGAGTTATGATAGTAAGACCAAAGCGCATTTATCGCAAGCGCATACCATACGGCATGCAGAATTTTGAGGATGTCATAAAAGAGGATTGTTACTATGTGGACAAGACTCCTTTCATAGAGCAAATAGAAGAATCCAACAAGTATTTCTTCTTCATTCGCCCTCGCCGTTTCGGCAAGACACTTACCCTCTCCATGCTTGAGAATTACTATGACATCAACAAGAAAGACAAGTTTGATGAAATCTTTGGCAAGCTATACATCGGGCAGAATCCTACACCAGAGCATAGTACATATCTCATCATCCACCTCAATTTTGCCGAGGTGGCAGCAGGATTGGATGATTATAAGGATGGACTGGACAACCATTGTCGCCTTGTATTCAATTTCTTCTGCGACATCTATGCACATATTCTTCCTGCTGGTACCAAGGAAGGATTGCAACAGGAGACTGATGCGGTATCCAAATTGAGGTTTCTTTGCCAGAAATGCCAGGAGGTGGGAAAGAAGATTTATCTCTTCATCGATGAGTACGACAACTTCACCAACATGATTCTCGCCCATGAGGAGCATCTTATGAGGTATCGCAACCAGACCCACGGAGAGGGATACTTGCGCCAGTTCTTCAACACCATCAAGGGTGCGGCTGGCAATACTCTGGGCAGAGTGTTCGTCACGGGAGTAAGCCCTGTGACCATGGACGACCTGACCAGCGGATTCAATATCGGAACCAACTACTCCCTAAGCCCAAAATTCAATGAGATGACGGGCTTCACGGAAGAAGAAGTGAGAGAGATGCTGGATTATTACCGCAGCGTCCTGCCGTTCAATCACACCACCGATGAGCTGATCAAGGTGATGAAGCCTTGGTACGACAACTATTGCTTTGCCGTCAAGAGCTATGGCAAGACCACGATGTACAACTCCGTGATGGTACTCAATTTCATTAGCAACTATATAGATAATGAGTACGACATCCCCGACTCCATGGTAGAGACCAACATCCGTATCGACTATGACAAGTTGCGAATGCTCATCCGCCACGACAAGGAGTTCGCCCACGATGCCAGCATCATCCAGCAGTTGGTAACCCAGGGATTCGTGATAGGCACGCTCAACGAGAACTTCCCTGCCGAGCGAATCAACGACCCAGACAACTTCCTCAGCCTGCTGTTCTATTTCGGCATGGTAACGATAGACGGAACATACAAGGGTGAGACCAAGTTCATCATCCCGAATGAGGTGGTGCGAGACCAGATGTACACCTACCTGCTCGACACCTACAAGGAGAACGACTTGGTATATGATAGATATAGCAAGGGTAAACTGGAGAGCAAACTGGCATACGATGGACAATTCAAGCCATACTTTGAGTATATCGCCGACTGCCTGAAGAAGTACTCCTCCCAGCGAGACAAGCAGAAGGGAGAGGCTTTCGTGCATGGCTTCACCTTGGCGATGACAAGCCAGAACAAGTTCTATCGCCCTATCTCCGAGCTGGACAATGACGGCGGCTATGCCGACATCTTCCTCTCTCCGCTCTGTGACATCTACAAGGACATGGTAGATTCATATATCATCGAGTTGAAATATTGCAAGAGCCAAACCACAGATGAGCAAGTGAAAAAGCTCTTCGAGGAGGCTTCAGCTCAAATCTCTCGCTATGCGGACAGTGATATGGTCAGAGAGGCAGTAAAGACTACAAAGCTCCACAAGCTGGTGGTTATCTACCGCGGAGCGGAAATGGTGGCTTGCGAGGAGATATAAAACTGTTTCAACCATACAGGTTGAAAAATGCCGGGGTGAAGGGATTCTCGCCCATAAACTTGCGCTATATGAGTAAGTTTTTCAAACTATATGCTCCACTATGTGAAAAAGTTCCGCAGGCTGCGGACGATTTTGAAGAGGACTTGTATAAAACAGATATTCAGCGAG
>ULST01022973.1_pt1 | contig 11760 bp, 4 predicted proteins | sample 1956951 | NCBI WGS metagenome assembly ULST01 (sample SAMEA4835716, study PRJEB28245) | human gut metagenome | biome: gut microbiome; material: fecal sample | place: Denmark | collected 2008 | reverse complement strand
TAGGGAAACTCATAAATGTATCTGTATTCTTGAGATACTTATATAAACCTCCTCCCCATGTGCATACCCATATATTGCCGAAATGATCTTCATATATTGAGTTTATACCATTATTGGGAACCGCCGGGATCAAATTTCCGTAGCGCTTTTTCAATGAATAGTCTGAATTATAGTGAGAAACCTGATTACGGGTACATATCCATAGTTCTTTCCGGCTATCTACCAACATGAAGTTTATCCATGTATTCTGGATTTCTGTATCTGGGAATGGCCGTATCTGATAGTTGCTTTTATCCACCAAATTAACCCCCTGTCTTGTTCCTACCAGCAGGCAATTATCATCTTCAGCAAAACACCAGATGAAGTCATCGGTTAATAAATGAGGCTGGTTAAAGTCTGATTTGAAAGTCTGGAGTTGGTATCCGTCATATCGTCCTAAGCCGTTTTTAGTTCCTAACCAGATGAACCCATTCTGATCCTGATGTAAGTCTATTACTTCATTGGAAGGCAGCTGCTCCAGAAAAGGCATTTGTTTGGCTATTATTTGCTGTGCATATGAGGAAATGCTCATTAATAGGAAGATGACAATGAGAAAGGGGGATACATATATCTGAATTTCTGTACGATGAATTCTGTTTTCCATAATGTTACAAGGTATTTTCTTTGGTGGCGATTGCAAAAATAGGGTATTATTGGCAATACTTCAATCAAAATGGCATTTTTGTGAACCTCCCTGTAAAGTATGGGCATAAAAAAAGGAGTACCGCTGTACTCCAACCTTTGTTAACCTTAAATCTAATACTATGAAAAACACAGTGCAAAGATACGGACTTCTGGGATATCTGCAAATAAAACAAATAAAAAAGAGTGTTTTATAACATGTTTTAGTAAAAGTGTTGTTTTTGTTAAGGCTTACTAAGGATTTGAGTCCCCCCAGTACTTGTTTTCTAAAAAAGAATTATCTTTGCATGGCTGCGAAAATAGCTGCACTTTTGCATATTAATAAATTTATAAAGAACAACTACTGTGAGCGAAGAAGATATTGTCCTTACCCCGATGATGAAACAGTTCTTGGACCTGAAAGCCAAGCATCCTGATGCCGTTATGCTGTTTCGTTGCGGCGATTTCTATGAAACTTATTCTACTGATGCTGTTGTTGCAGCCGAAATCCTGGGAATTACCCTGACTAAGCGTGCCAATGGTAAAGGAAAGACTGTTGAAATGGCGGGATTCCCTCATCATGCACTGGATACGTATCTGCCTAAACTGGTACGTGCCGGGAAGCGTGTAGCCATCTGTGACCAGTTGGAAGACCCGAAAATGACCAAGAAACTGGTGAAGCGGGGTATTACGGAACTGGTAACTCCCGGTGTTTCCATCAATGATAATATACTGAATTACCGGGAGAATAACTTCCTGGCTGCCGTACATTTTGGTAAGGGAACGTGCGGTGTGGCATTTCTCGATATATCTACGGGTGAGTTTCTTACAGCAGAAGGGCCTTTCGACTATGTAGACAAGCTATTGAATAACTTCGCGCCCAAAGAAGTACTTTTTGAACGTGGTAAGCGGGGGATGTTCGAGGGAAATTTCGGAAGTAAGTTCTTTACTTTCGAACTGGACGACTGGGTATTTACAGAGACCACCGCCCGGGAGAAACTTCTGAAGCATTTTGAAACGAAGAATCTGAAAGGTTTTGGTGTAGAGCATCTCAAGAATGGTATCATCGCTTCGGGAGCCATCCTGCAATATCTCATTATGACGCAGCATACCCAAATCGGGCATATCACTTCTTTGGCACGTATTGAAGAAGATAAATACGTCCGTCTGGATAAATTCACGGTCCGTAGCCTTGAGCTGATAGGCAGCATGAATGATGGAGGCAGCAGCTTGCTGAACGTGATTGATAAGACTATCAGTCCGATGGGTGCCCGTTTGCTGAAGCGCTGGTTGGTGTTTCCGTTGAAAGATGTACTGCCTATCAATGAACGCTTGAATGTAGTGGAATATTTTTTCCGTCAGCCGGATTTCAAAGAACTGATCGAAGAACAGTTGCATTTGATAGGTGATCTGGAACGTATCATCTCTAAAGTGGCTGTAGGACGTGTTTCTCCTCGTGAAGTAGTTGCATTAAAGGTAGCTTTGCAGGCTATTGAGCCTATTAAGGAAGCTTGTCTGGAGGCGGATAATGCTAGTCTGAACCGTATCGGTGAACAACTGAATATCTGTAAGTCCATTCGTGACCGCATTGAAAAAGAGATTAATAATGATCCTCCGTTGCTGATAAACAAAGGTGGTGTTATGAAGTCAGGCGTCAATGCCGAATTGGATGAATTACGCCAGATAGCTTATTCCGGTAAAGATTATCTGCTACAGATACAGCAACGGGAAAGTGAACTGACTGAAATTCCCAGTCTGAAAATTGGTTACAACAATGTATTCGGTTACTATATTGAAGTGCGCAATACACATAAGGATAAGGTACCACAGGAGTGGATACGTAAACAGACCTTGGCCAATGCCGAACGTTACATTACACAAGAGCTGAAAGAGTACGAAGAGAAAATTCTCGGCGCCGAAGATAAGATATTGATACTGGAAACCCAGCTCTACATGGAATTGGTGCAGGCTCTAAGTGAGTTTATTCCTGCCATTCAGGTGAATGCAAACCAGATCGCGCGTCTGGACTGTTTGCTGTCTTTTGCCAATGTGGCACGTGAGAATAACTATATACGTCCTGTCATCGAAGATAACGATGTTCTGGATATCCGCCAGGGACGACATCCGGTTATCGAGAAGCAACTTCCCATAGGAGAGAAGTACATTGCCAATGATGTGGTGCTGGATAGTAGCTCGCAACAGATCATCATCATTACCGGTCCGAACATGGCGGGTAAGTCTGCATTGCTGAGACAGACGGCGTTGATAACGCTACTGGCGCAGATTGGCAGCTTCGTACCTGCCGAGAGTGCACATATCGGTTTGGTAGATAAGATATTTACCCGTGTAGGTGCCAGTGATAATATCTCTGTCGGAGAGTCTACTTTCATGGTGGAAATGAACGAGGCGGCTGATATTTTGAATAACCTTTCTTCGCGCAGTCTGGTGCTTTTTGACGAGTTGGGACGAGGTACATCTACGTACGACGGTATTTCTATTGCCTGGGCAATTGTAGAGCATATCCATGAACACCCTAAAGCCAAGGCACGTACGTTGTTTGCTACGCACTATCACGAGTTGAACGAGATGGAGAAAAGCTTCAAGCGTATCAAGAACTACAATGTTTCCGTTAAGGAGGTGGATAATAAGGTCATTTTCCTGCGTAAACTGGAACGTGGCGGTAGTGAACACTCCTTTGGTATCCATGTGGCAAAGATGGCAGGTATGCCGAAAAGTATCGTAAAACGTGCGAATGACATTCTGAAACAGCTTGAGGCGGACAATCGTCAGCAAGGTATTGCAAGTAAGCCGATGGCGGAAGTAGGAGAGACGCGTGGCGGCATGCAGCTTAGCTTTTTTCAGTTGGAAGATCCTGTGCTCTGCCAGATACGTGACGAGATTTTGAATTTGGATGTGAATAATCTGACCCCGCTGGAGGCATTGAATAAATTGAATGATATTAAGAGGATTGTAAAAGGGAAGTAAAGCTTCCCTTTTTTATTCTTATCCGGTGACGCTATTCGTTGATAGAATCCATATCTGTCAATTCTTTCTTCACACTATCCTTCTGCTGTTCCCTATATTGGCGTGGTGGCATACCGAAACGCTGGGAGAATAACTTATAGAACGTTCCGCGGTTATTGAAACCTGTCTTGTCCATAATTTCCTCAATGGTATAGTTCTTTGTCAGCAACAGTCGCTCGGCCATTGTGAGGCGATATTCTTTGATGATATCAGCAGGAGATTTGTCTGTTATAGGTTTTAATTTACGGTAGAACTGACGGGTGCTATAGCCCAGGTCACTGCTCAATAGTTCAACGGATAAGTCAGGGTTTGTGATATTCTTTTCTATGGTTTCTATCACCTTATCCAGGAATTCCTGATCTTCTTTGTGGATACAGTTCCCGTTTTCCACTTTGAATGAACTGAATATGGAACTATAATATTCTTTCAGGTCCGATTCTCTTTTAATCAATCGGTAGACTACTTTCTCTAAGTATTTTACATTGAAAGGTTTCGTCACATACACTTCTGCACCAGCTTCAATGCCTTTCACCTGATCGTCTTCGTGATGAAGGGCAGACAGTAGAATGAGTGGAATATGGCTCCATAACTTGTTTTGCTTGATTTTCTGGGCAAAGGAAAGCCCGTCTATTTCAGGCATCATCACATCTGAAATAATCAGATCCGGCTGCTTCAGTTCCAGGCTGGCCAAAGCTTCTGCAGCGTTATTGAAAGATAATACATTGTATTTATCTACAAATATTTCCGAGACGAACCATAACATAGAAGGATCGTCGTCAATGATCATAACCGTGTGCTTGGAAGTGTCGAAATTAACAGTGGTCTGTTCCAGTTCCATGGGCTCCGTATTTGTATTCAGAGGTCCTGTTGCATACACTTTTTGGGGTGTTTCTGCTTCCTGTGCAGTGGGCGATAGTTCCGGTAAAGTGACTGTAAATGTAGTTATCTCATTCTGAATACTGCTAACATTGATTTCACCGTTCAACAGAGTAACCATATTCTTACAAATAGCCAATCCCAGCCCATTCCGTGAATTCTTGCCATTCATTTCAAAAGAATCCAATATCTTATAGCGATCGAATATCTTTGCAAGATTCTCTTTCGCTATCCCCTTTCCTGAGTTGGATATATTAAGGGTTAGAAGCTGGTTTTCTACTTTCAGACCGATGGTGATATTCCCTTCTTCCGGAGTATATTTGAAGGCATTTGAGATCAGGTTATTGACGATCTTACTGAAACAACTGATATCCGTATCCCATTCAATGTCCGGTTCAATATCCAACCGATAGTTCAGATTCTTATTTTCAGCCAATTCACAGAAGGATTCCGCTATGTTCTGGAGTTTGTCCGATACGGATAATCTTTGGATAGAAAGCACCTTATGACCGGTTTCCAGCCTGCGGAATTCCAGCAGTTCCAGAATCAAGCCATTCAGTTTTTCTGTATTCTGCTGTATCATCTTCCCGTATTTGCGGATGTACGAATCAGATTGCGGGTAGGCAAGTATCTTTTCGCACGGACCATAAATCAGCGTCAGTGGCGTACAGAATTCATGAGTGATGTTGGTAAAGAAGCGCAGCTTGGATTCATAGACTTCTTCTTTCTTTTCCCGGTTCAATTTCTCAATCATGCGGTGCTGCTTCCGGCGGTATTGATGAACTATCCTGTAAACAGCAAGAATGCAGAACAAAGCGATTAATATGAAATAGAGAATATATGCCCAATTACTTAAATACCAGGGAGGAGTAATCTGAATCAGAAGTTTCTGCGGTTCGCACTCTTTTCCATTCATGTTATTCTTGTATTTCACTAACAAAGTATATTGTCCGGGTGCAAGATTGGAGAAGATGGCGCTGGCCGATGTTCCACTTTCTATCCACTGGCTGCTTACTTCGTCCAATTTGTAAGAATAAGAGTAATTGTTACCATTTATATAATCTATTGCCATAAAGTCGATGCAGAAGAAGTTCCGGCTATAATCCAGCTGAAGTATCTTCTTTCCTTTTTTGTCGTGGAGAAAATCATGAATATTGTATTCTTTTCCGAAGATAGATAATCCTTTCAGGTTTATTTGAGGCATATAGTCTGCCATAATATAAGCATTAGGCTTGACGGTAACAAATCCGTTTGTCCCTCCGAAGAACAAAGTTTCGGTCCGCGAGTCTTTATAGAAAGCTCCATCACTGAATTCAGTGACTTCCAGTCCGTTTTCCCGGTCGTAAGTCTGCCCGGTATTGGTTTTAGGATTGAACCTTACCAGTCCTTGATTCGTGCTGATCCAAAGGTTATTTTGCTGGTCTTCCAAAATGCCATGTACTGTGTTGTTTGAGAAAAGGTCAGCCCTGTCATGATAATGTGAGTAATCTTCATTGAAGTGAAGTAGTCCGGAACTGGTTCCCAGCCAATATCCTTTCTCATTTTTATAAATGGCGAAAATATCATTGGCTGTCTGACTGTTCACTACATTATCAAACCTGTATGGAGTTAGCTGTTCGGTTTCGACATTGAGCCGGTAGGCTCCATAGCCACGATTACCGAACCAAAGGATAGAATCATTCTCCTGGAAGGAGGTAAAGAAATAATTGGAAGCCATACGCCCGTCATCCAGAACAATTCTGGTAGCCGATTTAACGGAAGGAGAGCTACCGGCTTTATCCAAAATAACTTTTACGATACCTTCACCTACAGTGGATACCCATAAAGTGGTATCATTTAATTCGTTGATGGAGTGTACATATTTCACCTTCTTTCCATCGGCTATCACTGTAAACGCTTTCAGTTGTTTATTCTGGTATGAATAGTAGTTAAGCCCGTTTTCCGTTCCAATCCATAGCCTGTTTGCAGAACCGGGGGCAAAGCAATAGACGGTGTTGTCGGTTAAGGTACTGTTGCTGATGGAAATCCGGTCGAAAGAAACTGCTGCATTGGTTTCCGGAGAATAATTCCTGATACGCAATATACCTCCTCCTTTGGTTCCTATCCATAAGGTTTGTTCCTCGTCGTAGTAAACGGTACGTACGGGGTTGTTTATCTGGTATACAGGAGTATCCAGCAGCGTATTGGTAATGGAGAAAGCATCATTGAAATACATGTATACCCCTTGTCCGTCTGTTCCTATCCAAACAATATCCTGATATTTGTCCTTCATCAGGCAGAAGATGCCGGAATGGATTTCTGTATCTTGCATCTGGTATTTTATTTTCTGATCGGACATATATTTCAATACGATCAATCCGCTGCTTTTGAAGCCAATGTAATAGTCGTTTTGTTGTTTGATGATGGAAGAAACTTCTCCGCGTGTTTCGACTTCTGCTTTGAGATCTGCAATAAAGTATTGCTGTTGATTTCCGAAGTCATATTCATAGAGTGAGTAGGTCTTATCGATGAAATAGATCAGGTCTTCTTCTGCGAATGCCCATAATAACTGTTCGGAATGTTTGAAAAGATTGTTTGGGGTGAGGGCTATCTCTTCTTTATTCTTGATTATCTGATAGCTGCGGGTGTCATTATTCGAAGTGAATACCCATAGGATATTGTTTTTGTCGATGATAGTGGATAATACGTGTCCGAATGCTATTTGAGGTACTTCCAACTTTTGGAAGAGTTGTTCTTCCGGTTGATAGTAATAGATATATCCGTCGTCTTTTACAATGAAAAGGTCATTATCCCTGCTTTTTGCCATATAGTTCTTGTCTTTGAACTCCGTAAAGCTTTTGGATGTCTGGAGTTTAGTATCCAGACGGTCCAGTCCATAGTTGGTCTGTATCCATAATACATCCTTTTCAGTCTCCATGATGTCGTTAATCAGGTTTCCGGATAATGGGGCTTTCGTCGGGTTGACAGGATTATATACATGGATATTGGTGCCGTCGAAAATATTCAGACCATCACATGAACCGATCCAGATGACTCCCTGATGATCCTGGTAAAGGGATAAGATAGCACTGTTGGATAAGCCGTTTTTGTTTGAAAATTGCCGTAGACTGTATGCATGAATCAAATGCGGAAAGCAGCATAAGATGCAGATAAGCAGTGAAACTTGAGGGAAGTAGTGTTTGTTTTTCATATCTGTATATCGGACTAATTAGGTATTGCAAAGATAGAGAATTATGGTAGGATATGGTTGGGAAGCATAGAAAAAAGAGTAATACTTTTCTGACTTTTTTGTGCGTTTTACAGCCATAGCCATGTAATTACACTTTTATGACATAAATATAGGTATGCTTTTAGGTAAGTGCCGCTATTTTTGCGATTGATAAATATCTGTATTATTCACAATAGAATATTTTACTATGAAATTACCAGTTATCCTATTAGCATCTGCGCTGCTTTGTTCAGGTAGTATGCATGCACAGAGTGCAAAACCGGAGAAAAAAGCGAAAGCTTATATGGTGGCAGATGCCCACCTGGATACCCAATGGAATTGGGATGTCCAAACCACCATCAAAGAGTATGTTTGGAATACCTTGTCCCGTAATCTGTTTTTGTTGAAGAAGTATCCCGATTATATCTTCAATTTTGAAGGAGGTGTCAAATATGCTTGGATGAAAGAATACTTTCCCAGTGAATATGAGCAACTCAAAGCATTTGTGCGTTCAGGTCGCTGGCATATCAGTGGCAGTAGTTGGGAAGCATCGGATGTGCTGGTACCCTCTGTTGAGTCTTCCATTCGTAACATCCTGCTTGGACAGGAATATTACAGAAAAGAGTTCGGGACAGAAAGTACGGATATTTTCTTGCCCGACTGTTTTGGCTTTGGCTGGACGTTGCCTACTATTGCCAAACATTGCGGTCTCATCGGCTTTTCTTCGCAGAAACTCGACTGGCGTAACCATCCTTTTTATGGAGAGAGCAAACATCCTTTTATGCTTGGATTGTGGAAGGGGATTGACGGTTCTTCTATTATGCTTGCTCATGGCTATGATTATGGTAAGCGCTGGAATAACATTGACCTGTCGGAAGATAAAGAATTGTTGGGACTGACTAAGCGCACTCCATTGAATACGGTTTATCGCTATTATGGTACGGGTGATACGGGTGGTTCTCCCTCAATAGGCTCTGTCAGTTCTGTAGAGAAAGGTATCAAGGGGAACGGTCCGTTAGAAATAATCAGCGCAACGAGCGATCAGTTATTCAAGGATTATCTTCCTTATGAAAAACATTCGGAATTGCCCGTTTTCAACGGTGAATTGCTGATGGATGTACATGGAACCGGATGTTATACTTCGCAAGCTGCCATGAAGCTTTATAACCGTCAGAATGAACTTTTGGGAGATGCTGCCGAAAGAGCGGCCGTAGCAGCGGATTGGTTGGGTATAGCCGGTTATCCGGGTGAAAGTCTGACAGAAGCATGGAAGCGTTTCATTTTCCACCAATTCCATGATGACCTTACCGGTACCAGTATCCCACGTGCTTATGAGTTTTCGTGGAATGATGAATTGCTTTCATTAAAGCAATTTTCAGGTGTTCTGACAGCTTCGGTAGGGGCTGTTTCTGAGAAAATGGATACTCGCGTCAAGGGTATTCCGGTTGTGTTCTACAATGCACTCGGATTTCCGGTTACGGATGTAGCGGAGGTAGCGATTGAAGCTCCCAAATTCCCTAAAGGTGTCAGTGTTTATAATGCGGAAGGCAAGCAAGTTGCTTCCCAATTACTTTCTTACCGGAATGGAACTGTGTATTTATTGATAGAAGCAACTGTGCCTGCTACAGGATATGCCGTGTATGATGTCCGACTTTCCGGAAGCCAGAAGCAGGCAGATTCTTTTGTTTCAGAAACAACAGTGGAGAACTCTGTCTATAAAATCTCATTGGATAAGCAGGGAGATATAATCTCGCTTTACGATAAGAAAAACAATAAAGAACTTGTTAAGGACGGCAAATCTATTCGTCTGGCTCTTTTTATTGAGAATGAATCATATAATTGGCCAGCTTGGGAGATTCTGAAAAAGACTATTGACCGTGCACCTGTTTCTATTACTGAAGATGTGAAAATGAATCTGTGTGAGAATGGTGCCCTGCGCAAGACTTTGTGTATAGAAAAGCGCCATGGCAAATCGTTGTTCCGTCAGTATATCCGGCTTTACGAGGGAGAATTGGCTGACCGTATAGATTTTTACAATGAGATAGACTGGCAGTCAACGAATGCACTGCTGAAAGCAGAATTCCCCTTGAATGTTGATAACGAAAAGGCGACCTACGATCTGGGTATAGGCAGTGTTCAGAGAGGTAATAATATATTGACCGCTTATGAAGTATATGCCCAATATTGGGCGGATTTAACCGATAGTGACGGCAGTTATGGTGTTTCTATTATGAATGACAGTAAATATGGCTGGGATAAACCTGATAATCACACACTCCGCCTGACATTGCTTCATACACCCGAGACTAAGAACAACTATCCGTATCAGGACCGTCAGGACCTGGGATATCATACTTTCACTTATAGTTTGGTAGGGCATGCCGGCGGTTTGGACAAGGCGCAGGTCGTTAAGGAGTCTGAAGTATTGAATCAGCGTCTGAAGGCTTTTGCTGCCGAGAAACATTCCGGAACATTGGGCAAAGCCTTCTCTTTCGCATCTTCGGACAATAGTAACGTTGTCATCAAAGCTTTGAAGAAAGCGGAAAGTTCGGACGAATATGTGGTGCGTGTGTACGAAACGGGTGGCAAAGCTCCACAAAATGCAGTGCTGACATTTGCAGGAACTATTACAAGTGCCGTTGAAGCGGATGGTACGGAGAAGAGTATAGGAAGTGCGGACTTCAGCGATAATCAGCTGGAAGTCTCCATACAGCCCAACAGCATCAGGACCTATAAAGTCCGTTTCAATGATAATAAGAAGGAAGAATTGCGATGCGAACAACTGCCTCTCAATTATGACCGTAAATGTTTCAGCTGGAACGAATTTCGTTGGGAGGCTAATTTCGAAGCCGGTTATTCTTATGCCGCTGAATTAATACCTGCCGATATAACTGTTAATCGTGTTCCTTTCCATCTGGAAACAAAAGAAGAAATGAATGGTATGTTATGTAGCGGAAATACCTTGCAACTGCCTGCCGGACATTCCTATAACCGTTTGTATATACTGGCTGCTGCGGCAACTGCTGAAGAAGATGTTAGAGGCGTATTCCAGGCAGGGAAGAATTTGCAGGAGATTGTTGTTCCTTCTTATACCGGTTTCATCGGACAATGGGGACATACAGGCCATACACAAGGCTATTTGAAAGATGCAGAAGTGGCCTATGTCGGTACACACCGCCATTCCGCTGAGGGAGATCATGCTTATGAGTTTACTTATATGTTCAAGTTTGCCATTGACATCCCTGCTAAAGCAACTGAGGTTATCCTGCCCGATAATAAAGATATTGTTATTTTTGCTGCTACATTGGTTGAAGAACCATATGCACCTGTTAAAGCACTATCTACTTTATTCCAGACTGCCAATGAAGATGATACCAGCTTGCAGAAGACAGCAGAACTGAAGATCAATCTGTTGAAACCGGAACATATCGTTGCTTGGTCGGGATATACCAACGACAATGAGAAACCTGCATTTCTCATTGATGGAAACGAGAATACTAAATGGTGCGATACCTCTATGCTTCCTAACTATATTGATTTTGATTTGGGAATGAAAAAGGAAATAAGCGGTTGGAAGATGGTGAATGCTGCTCAGGAAAGCTATTCTTATATCACTGGCAGCTGCTTCTTGCAAGGCCGGAATAACCCGAATGAAGCATGGCGCACATTGGACTTTGTAACCGGAAACAAGCAGAATGTTATCAACCGTTCTTTGGGTAAGACTGAGAAGGTACGCTATCTGCGTCTGTTGGTTACTCAACCGGTACAGGCCGCTAATGGCAAGGACACACGTATTTATGAGTTTGCAGTTTTTTAATAAGTATATAACATTATATCAATAACGAGAATATTATGAAAAGTCTTTTTGTTCTAGCTTCAGCTTTTTTCATAGCGGCAGAAGTAAATGCTCAGCAACTGACAACGGAAACTCCGTTAGTCGATAAAGCCTTTACACTTGCCACTAAGACATTATATAAAAATGCCCCTGACAG
>ULST01008840.1_pt1 | contig 11765 bp, 5 predicted proteins | sample 1956951 | NCBI WGS metagenome assembly ULST01 (sample SAMEA4835716, study PRJEB28245) | human gut metagenome | biome: gut microbiome; material: fecal sample | place: Denmark | collected 2008 | reverse complement strand
ATTGAAGTTTCGCTGTTCATCTTCAAGAATTAAGATATTCATAATAAGTATTATGTTTAATATATGATACTAATATTCTTCTTGCATAATTAAAGCCAACTTCTTAGGTCTACCCATATCTTTTGGCGGCCCTGCCCCTGTGTGTACGGAGTGGCGTGTAGCCTTTATTTTATTGCGGGTTAAACGTCCCCAACCCTCAAGTGCGGTGCGGCTTATACGGTATGTGTACTTAAAAAATAAACCCTAAAAGTTTTTTGTCTAACTTTTAGGGTTCACTTCAAAATAAACTATTTTGAGACAGCTTTGGGACAGCTGTTTTTTAAGTTTATACTTTACATCAGCTTTTCAATTTCTTCAAATTCTGGTCCCATATCTAAATTATAATATACTCTGTAAAGACCATTCAACCATAAATCCTTTTGGTCAGGTTTTAATTCTCTTGCTTTTTCATAGCAAGGTTTTGCATTTTCATAGAAAGCTTTCAAAGTAATCTGATCTTCTTTATATTTAGGATCATTAACGTCAGTAGTAGCTTTTTCTGAGAAGTCTTGAGCTTGGAGACAGTAGATCAGTCCTAAATTGGAATAAGCTTCTGCATAAGTAGGATCTACTTCAATTGTCTTTTTGTAGTATTCAATAGCCTTATCATAATCCTTCATATTGTGGTAAAGATATCCTTTTACGTACAGATAGAATGTATTATTGGGGTCTTTAGCTAACATTTCATCAGCGAATTGCATGGCTTCATCGTATTTATTGTTATTGCTATAATAATCAATTAAATGACCGAAGAAGAATGAATGCTGAGGGTATTTTTGCAAACCTTCTTTTAATGAAGCAATCCACTTAACAGTATCGCCTTGTGCTTTTAAAGCTGTAGAGATGAACTCCATAGCATACTGACCTACTTCTTTGTCGTTCTGTGCATAAGGAGCATATTTCAGAACACTGGGATAATCCTCCATCTTTGCTGCTGCCAAGCTTGCATAATAAGCAATCTGAGCTAAGAGTGTATCTGTCTGCAAGAAGTTTTCCTTTTCAAACATCGGATTCTGAGCAATTTCAATATAAGTTCCAAAGAAATCTAATGCTTCTTTGTTCTTCTCTAAGTTATAATATTGAATACCGCCATTGATCAAGTTTGGGCGTTCTGCTACAATAGCAGCAGCATTGGGTTTTCTGTACTTGTTCTTGATTTTTCCCTTTTCATTTGGAACCTGTGCGAGTTCATCGCACTTAAGGTAGTATTTGCACATATTCAATGCGCTATTATATACCTTAAGAGTATCATAAGGTTTTCTCAAATAGGCATTTTCCATCTGTTTTTCATTAATCCTTTTCTGAATAAAACCTGCTACATCCCAAGTATCGGCATTATCCTTTGTTTCAGGATTAGTCAAGGCTTGATTGATGAGCTGCTCGGCCTTATTAAAGTCCGGATTCACTTCATTTGCAATGCTTTTAGCTTCTTTCACAGTCTTTTCTTGAGCGAAAGTGAAGCCTGCAGCGAGCAATAAAATCACTGAAAATAATACTCTTTTCATGATAGTTGTAAAATTAAAATTAATATTATGTCTATTCTTCATCTTCATTATTGACTTTATTATCAGAGTTATAGTCTTCCTCCTCTCCTTCTACCTCATTTATAGTGGGAATCGGGGAATTTTCATCATCAACAGGAATTTCATCTTCCATACTTTCTGATGTAACCTTACATACTGAACCGATCTCATCATTTCTCTTTTCAAGATTGATCAGACGAACACCTTGGGTAGCACGACCCATAATACGGACATCAGCAACTTTCAGACGAATGGTGATACCAGATTTATTGATAATCATCAAGTCATTATCATCTGTTACAGACTTAATTGTTACCAATTTACCTGTTTTATCGGTGATATTCATCGTCTTAACACCCTTACCGCCACGATTAGTCTTACGGTAGTCTTCGATATCAGAACGTTTGCCATAGCCTTGTTCAGAAACTACCATAATGGTTTCTGCTTCAGGATCTTTGATGCAAATCATTCCAACAACTTCATCTTGCCCGTCTTCGTCAAGCGTCATACCACGCACACCAGTTGCAGTACGTCCCATAACGCGTACAGCACTTTCGTGGAAGCGAATGGCACGTCCATTACGATTGGCAATGATAATTTCGTTGTCACCGTTAGTCATACGTACTTCGATAACGCGGTCGTCCTCACGGATAGTAATGGCGTTTACACCATTCTGGCGAGGGCGGGAATACTGTTCAAGTAATGTCTTCTTGATAACACCATTCTTGGTACAGAATAAGACATAATGGCTGTTGATGAAGTCTGTGTCAGAAAGGTTCTTCACACGCAGATATGCATTTACAGCATCGTCTGAATCAATATTCAGCAAGTTTTGGATGGCACGTCCCTTGGAATTCTTGGTACCTTCAGGGATTTCATATACTTTGAGCCAATAGCACTTACCCTTTTGAGTAAAGAACATCATGGTATTGTGCATGGTTGCCGGATATATGTGTTCAATGAAGTCTGCATCGCGGGTATCTGTACCCTTGGAGCCTACTCCACCACGGTTTTGAGCACGGAACTCACTCAACGGAGTACGTTTAATATAGCCCATATGAGAAATGGTGATAATCATTTCGTCATCTGCATAGAAATCTTCCGGATTGAATTCTTCGGATGAGTAAACAATCTCAGAACGACGTTCATCTCCGTATTTTGCTTTTACTTCAATTAATTCATCAGTAATAACTTTGCGGCAAAGTTCGTCATTCGAAAGAATTTCTTCGTAATAAGCAATCATTTTCATTACTTCTTCATATTCAGCATGAAGCTGATCCTGCATCAGTCCGGTCAATTGGCGCAAACGCATTTCTACGATGGCACGAGACTGAATTTCTGTTAATTGGAAGCGTTCTATCAAGCCGGCAATAGCATCATTAGGGGTCTTTGCAGCACGGATGATACGGATTACTTCATCGATATTATCTGATGCTATGATTAATCCTTCCAATATATGAGCGCGTTCTTTAGCCTTACGCAAGTCATATTGAGTACGACGGATAACTACCTCATGGCGATGTTCTACGAAGTACTTAATCATGTCTTTCAGATTCAGCAAACGGGGACGCCCGTGTACCAATGCTACGTTGTTCACACTGAAAGAAGTCTGTAACAACGTCATCTTATAGAGTTTATTCAAGACTACGCTGGCGTTGGCATCACGTTTGATATCAATCACAATACGCATACCTTCACGGTCAGACTCATCATTGGCATTGGAGATACCTTCTATCTTCTTATCATTGGCTAAATCAGCGATATTCTTGATCAGTTCCGCCTTATTGACACCATATGGGATTTCCGTGATGACAATTTTGTCATGTGTAGAACTGGTTTCTATTTCTGCTCTTGCACGCATGATAACGCGACCGCGACCGGTAAGATATGCCTCGCGTACGCCACTCATACCATATATATATCCTCCTGTTGGGAAATCGGGAGCTTTCACATAGTTCATCAACTCCTCTATCTCGATATCGTTGTTCTCGATGTATGCGATGCAAGCATCAATAACCTCTGAAAGGTTGTGTGTCGGCATATTGGTTGCCATACCTACAGCAATACCAGATGCACCGTTTACCAAAAGGTTTGGAATACGGGTAGGCATAACGGTAGGCTCCTGCAAAGAATCGTCGAAGTTGCTCTGCATATCAACGGTTTCTTTGTCGAGGTCTTGCATCATATCTTCACCAATCTTGCGCAAGCGACACTCGGTGTAACGCATAGCTGCTGCGCTATCGCCGTCTACCGAACCATAGTTACCCTGGCCATCTACCACCATGTAACGCATTGCCCAAGGCTGTGCCATACGAACTAATGCACCGTAAACGGAAGAGTCACCATGCGGGTGATACTTACCCAATACTTCACCTACAACTCTGGCTGATTTTTTATAAGGTTTATCAGACGTATTTCCCAGTCCCATCATTCCGAAGAGAATTCTACGGTGGACAGGCTTAAAACCATCTCTAACATCCGGAAGGGCACGCGAAACGATGACCGACATGGAGTAGTCAATGTACGATGACTTCATTTCCTCCTCGATGTTAATCTTTATAATTCTGTCTTGTTCAAGCATTTAAAAAGATTATTAATTATACATTTTCGGGTTCATGAAAAACCACGCTAAAGTACTGCTTTTTTACGATATACAAAAGTTTTCGCCCATAAACTTTATTTCAGAACCATTCTCTCACCTACTTTGTTCTTATAATATATAAATAAGGTATTAATAAGGAGCTTTTTCCCAAGAATGAAAGCACTTTAGTATGATACTGGTGAACGGATATTAAACTGTGGCACGGGTTTTGTATATAAATAATAAATAAAACGATGAAATACGTACTGGAAATTATAAATGCGTATCTTTGTATTAAGTAACACCTTAGAATAAGGAAGGAGAATATTAAGTATGAATAATCAGTTTTCACAAAGAGTTTCTGACATTATCACTTACAGCAAGGAGGAAGCTAACCGGCTGAAAAATAGATATATCGGTCCGGAGCATCTTCTACTCGGCATGTTGCGAGACGGCGGAGGGAAAGCTATAGAAATATTGCAGAAACTGGATATAGACCTAAACAGGGTTAAGAAACGGCTGGAAGGTTTTTTAAAAGAGATTGAAGATGATAACTTGTTGCCCGATGCAGACATTCCATTGTCTCCGATGGCAGCTAAGATATTGAAAATGTGTATACTCGAGGCTCGTCTGCTGAAGAGTGCCACTGCTGATACTGAACATGTATTGCTGGCTATCTTGAAAGACGGTAATAATTTGGCCGCTACGGTATTGGAAGAAAATAATATAGACTATAAGTCAGTGTTCGAACAGCTTTCTATGAAAGCCAGCCCTAACGCAGGTATGGGATTTACGGAGGATGATGACGAGGAAGAAGATGAAATGAATATGTCTTCACGCTCTTCTCAAAGTGGTAGTTCACAGTCTTCTACGCAAACAGCGTCTAAGAAACCATCCAATGATACTCCGGTATTGGATAACTTTGGTATGGATATGACCCGGGCTGCGGAAGAAGGTAGACTGGATCCTGTGGTAGGTCGTGAACGTGAAATCGAGCGGTTGGCTCAGATATTGAGTCGTCGTAAGAAGAATAATCCGGTATTGATAGGTGAACCTGGTGTAGGTAAATCAGCTATTGTAGAGGGATTAGCATTACGTATTGTTCAGAAGAAAGTATCCCGTATTCTGTTTGATAAACGTGTGGTAATGCTTGATATGGCTTCTGTAGTAGCTGGAACCAAGTATCGCGGACAGTTTGAGGAGCGTATTCGTTCTATCATTAATGAGTTACAGAAGAATCCGAACGTAATTCTGTTTATTGACGAGATTCACACGATTGTGGGTGCCGGAGCAGCTGCCGGTTCTATGGATGCTGCCAATATGCTGAAACCTGCATTGGCACGTGGTGAAATACAATGTATAGGTGCCACTACTCTTGATGAATACCGGAAAAATATAGAAAAAGACGGTGCTTTGGAACGTCGTTTCCAGAAAGTGATTGTTGAACCGACCACTGCTGAGGAAACGCTCCAGATATTGAAGAATATCAAAGAGAAGTACGAAGACCATCATAATGTGACTTATACGGATGAAGCGCTGGACGCATGTGTCAAGTTGACAGACCGCTACATTACTGACCGCAACTTCCCGGATAAGGCTATTGATGCTTTGGATGAAGCCGGTTCGCGCGTCCATCTGACAAACATTACTGTTCCGAAAGAGATTGAAGAACAGGAGAAACTGATCGAAGAAGCCCGTCAACAAAAGGCGGATGCAGTGAAATCGCAGAATTTCGAACTTGCTGCCAGTTTCCGTGATCATGAGAAAGAGTTTTCTGCTCGTCTGGAAGAGATGAAGGCTGAATGGGAAGCTCGCTTAAAAGATGATCGCCAGATAGTTGGTGAGGAGGAAATTGCGAATGTGGTTTCTATGATGTCTGGTGTACCTGTACAACGTATGGCGCAGGCTGAAGGTATCAAGTTGGCGGGTATGAAAGAAGAGTTGCAAGCTAAAGTTATAGCTCAGGACCCGGCTATTGAAAAGGTGACGAAAGCTATTCTGCGTAGTCGTGTAGGATTGAAAGATCCTAACCGTCCTATCGGAACATTCTTGTTCCTGGGGCCTACGGGTGTGGGTAAAACTCACTTGGCGAAACAGTTGGCGAAATATATGTTTGGCTCTGCCGATGCGCTGATACGTGTGGATATGAGTGAATATATGGAGAAGTTTACCGTTTCTCGCCTTGTTGGTGCACCTCCGGGATACGTAGGATACGAAGAAGGCGGACAGTTGACAGAGAAAGTGCGTCGTAAACCTTACTCTATCGTACTGTTGGACGAGATTGAGAAAGCTCACCCGGATGTATTCAACATCTTGTTACAACTGATGGATGAAGGTCGTCTGACTGACAGTTATGGCAGAACTGTAGACTTCAAGAATACAGTGGTTATCATGACTTCAAACATTGGTACACGTCAATTGAAAGACTTCGGTCGTGGTGTAGGTTTTGCCGCCCAGAATCGTACGGATGATAAAGAATATTCACGTGGCGTGATACAAAAGGCTTTGAATAAGTCGTTTGCCCCTGAGTTTCTGAACCGTGTCGACGAGATTATTACTTTCGACCAGCTTTCGCTGGATGCTATCGAAAAGATTATCGATATCGAGTTGAAAGGCTTGTATGAGCGCGTGGAATCTCTTGGATATAAGCTTGTTATTGATGCTAAAGCTAAGACGTTCATGGCATCTAAAGGATATGATGTGCAGTTTGGTGCCCGCCCGTTGAAGCGTGCCATCCAGACTTATCTGGAAGATGGACTTTCGGAATTGATTATTTCTTCCGAATTGCAGACGGGCGATACGATTTCTGTCTCTTTGAACGAAGAAAAAGGAGAACTGGACATCAAGAAAGCATAAAAATGAAGTCTTCTTAGAAGATGATAAACAGTCAAAATGTCAGTCCTTATGGGCTGGCATTTTTTTTGCATTACACTTGCCAAACGATTAAATATATAAACCTAAAAATATAAATCATAAATAGTATGCAAAAAGGAAATATTGGGGTAACTACCGAAAACATTTTCCCCGTTATCAAAAAGTTCTTGTACAGCGATCATGAAATTTTTCTTCGCGAGTTGGTTTCTAATGCCGTAGATGCTACGCAGAAGTTGAAAACCTTAGCCTCTATTGGCGAGTTTAAAGGTGAGGTTGGCGATTTGACCGTACATGTGTCTTTAGGAAAAGATACAATTACTGTTTCAGACCGTGGTATTGGTTTAACTGCCGAAGAAATCGACAAATATATCAACCAGATTGCTTTTTCAGGTGCCAACGATTTCCTGGAGAAGTATAAGAATGATGCTAATGCAATTATCGGTCACTTCGGTTTAGGCTTTTATTCAGCTTTCATGGTGGCTAAGAAAGTGGAAATTATCACGAAATCCCATAAAGAAGGTGCTCAAGCAGTGAAATGGAGTTGCGATGGCAGTCCGGAGTTCACCATTGAGAACATTGATAAAGCTGACCGTGGTACAGATATAGTACTTTACATTGACGATGAAAGCAAAGAATTCCTGGAAGAAGCCCGCATCTCTTCTCTGTTGAAGAAATATTGTAGTTTTCTTCCCATACCTATTGCTTTTGGTAAAAAGAAAGACTGGAAAGATGGAAAACAGGTTGAAACAGACGAAGATAACATCATCAATGACAGTAATCCGTTGTGGACATTGAAGCCCAGCGAACTGAAGGATGAAGATTATAAGAAGTTCTATCGTGACCTGTATCCGATGTCTGATGAACCTCTGTTCTGGATACATCTGAATGTAGATTATCCGTTCCATCTGACAGGTATCCTCTACTTCCCGAAAGTAAAGAGCAATATCGAACTGAATAAGAATAAGATACAGCTTTATAGCAACCAGGTATACGTTACGGATTCAGTAGAAGGTATCGTACCTGACTTTCTGACACTGTTGCATGGTGTGCTCGATTCTCCGGATATTCCGTTGAATGTATCCCGTTCTTATCTGCAGAGCGACTCTAACGTGAAGAAGATTTCGACATATATCACGAAGAAAGTATCTGATCGTCTGCAATCTATCTTTAAAAATGATCGCAAACAGTTCGAGGAAAAGTGGAATGACCTGAAGATTTTCATCAATTACGGAATGCTTACTCAGGAAGACTTCTATGACAGAGCAAAAGATTTTGCCCTTTTCACCGATACGGATGGTAAATGCTATACATTTGAAGAGTATCAGAAGTTGATTAAAGATAATCAGACTGATAAAGATGGCAATTTGATCTATCTGTATGCTAATCATAAAGATGAGCAATTCAGCTACATCGAGGCTGCTAAGAATAAGGGATACAATGTGTTGCTGATGGATGGTCAACTGGACATTGCTGTAGTAAGCATGTTGGAGCAGAAGTTTGAGAAATCTCGCTTTACCCGTGTAGATAGTGATGTTATCGATAATCTGATTATCAAAGAAGATAAGAAAGGTGAAACTCTGGAAGCAGGCAAACAAGAAGCTCTTTCTGCTGTGTTCAAGAGCCAGTTGCCTAAGCTGGAAAAGGTTGAGTTTAATATCACTGCACAGGCTTTGGGTGAAAACTCTTCTCCTGTGATGATTACCCAAAGTGAATATATGCGCCGTATGAAAGAAATGGCTAATATTCAGGCAGGTATGAGTTTCTATGGAGAAATGCCTGATATGTTCAACCTGGTGCTGAATTCAGATCATAAACTGGTGAAAGAAGTTCTTGCAGACGAAGAAAAAGAATGCGACTCTGTTGTAGCTCCTATTCAGCAAGAAATGAATGACGTAGACAAACGTCGTAATGAGCTGAAAGATAAACAAAAAGGTAAGAAAGACGAAGAAATTTCTACTGCTGAAAAGGACGAAGTGAACGGATTGGATCAGAAGTGGGAAGAACTGAAAACAAAGAAAGACGAAGTATTTGCCGGATATGCAGCTAAAAATAAAGTTGTCCGCCAATTGATTGACCTGGCATTGCTGCAAAATGGCATGCTGAAAGGTGAAGCTTTGAATAACTTTGTGAAGAGAAGCATCGAGTTAATCTAAATACGCCCTTTATTCACAATCTATATGCCGGGAGCATTGCAACTTTTATAAGAGTTGTAATGCTCCTTTTTTCGTATATTTTGTGTGGGAACGCTTGTTTTTTAGCGTTGGATACGTCCAATTTCGAAACAATTGCATATATTTGAGCTTTGATAATAATATATTTTCAGCTCGGAACTTTGAAGTATGAAAAGAATTCTTTTGCTTTTATCGTTTTGTTTCTTGTTGCTGCCCATGTTGCATGCCCAAAAAGTTGGACTTGTATTGAGTGGTGGTGGTGCGAAAGGTATGACGCATATCGGCATCATTCGGGCTTTGGAAGAAAACAATATCCCTATCGATTATATTACCGGTACATCCATGGGAGCCATTATCGGTTCGTTGTATGCCATGGGATACTCTCCCGATGATATGGAGGCTTTGTTGCGTTCAGAAGACTTTAAACGCTGGTATTCGGGAAAAGTAGAACCTAAATATGCCTATTATTTCAAGAAAAGTATTCCCACACCGGAGTTTTTTAATATCCGCTTTGATTTTAAGGACTCCTTGAATGTCAAACCGCAATTGCCGACCAGTATGGTTAACCCCATCCAAATGAATCTGGTGTTTGTGGAGCTGTTTGCCCGTGCTACAGCTGCTTGTGACGGTGATTTTGATAGGCTGTTTGTTCCTTTCCGCTGTATTGCTTCTGATGTATACAATAAACGGCAAATAGTGTTAGGGAAAGGTGACCTGGGAGATGCTGTCCGTGCTTCCATGAGTTTCCCGTTTGTTTTTAAGCCTATTGAGATAGATAGTGTGCTGGCTTATGATGGTGGTATTTACAATAACTTTCCAACGGATGTAATGCGGGATGATTTTCATCCGGACATTATCATTGGTAGTGTGGTGGCCGCCAATCCATCCAAGCCTAAAGAAAATGACCTTATGAGTCAGATTGAGAACATGGTGATGCAGAAGACGGACTATTCTATTCCGGATTCTGTCGGCATCCTCATGACATTCAAGTATGATGATGTGAACTTACTTGATTTCGACCGTCTTCAGGAACTCCATGATATAGGTTACAATCGCACTCTTAGCCTGATGGATTCTATAAAGGGGCGTATTCATCGTAGGGTGAATGCAGATAATGTGCGTTTACGTCGTCTGGTTTATCGCAGTAATCTACCGCAGCTCTATTTCCAGAAAATTTATATTGATGGAGCTAACTCCCAGCAACAGGCTTATATTCAGAAGGAATTTCATGATGAAGAAGATGAACCATTCACCTACGAAGATCTGAAGCGTGGATATTTCCGTTTACTTGCGGATAACATGATATCGGAAATCATTCCGAAGGCGGTATTCAATGAGGAAACCGATATGTACGATTTGCATCTGAAAGTAAAGATGGAGGATAATTTCTCTGTCCGTTTGGGGGGTAGTGTGTCTACGACGAGTTCCAATCAGATATATCTGGGCCTGGGCTATCAGAACTTAAATTATTATGCCAAAGAGTTTACGTTTGATGGCCAATTGGGTAAAGTTTATAATAATGCCCAACTGATGGCGCGTATAGATTTGCCTACTCATATTCCTACTTCATATCGGCTTATTGCGTCTATCAGTACTTTTGATTATTACAAGAAAGAGAAACTGTTCTCTAAAAACGATAAACCTTCCTTTAATTCAAAGGATGAACGATTTCTGAAGTTGATTATCGCTTTACCATTCTTAGCGAATAAACGGGCTGAATTTGGCTTTGGTATTGGAAAATTGCAAGATAACTATTTTCAATCCAGTGTGATAAACTTTGAAGAAGACCGTTCGGACAGGAGTTTATACAGGCTTATAGGCGGTTCTATTAGCTTTTATGGAAGTACACTGAATTCTCGTCAATACGCTACAAAAGGGTATAACGAGAAATTAATAGCTCAGATTTTTACGGGAAAAGAAAGATATAAGCCTGGAAATCCGGCAGAACAGCCTGTTACACAGGAACGGCAATCATGGTTACAGATTTCTTATATGAAAGAAGCATATCATAGTATGGCGCCTAAATTTGTTTTGGGGTGGATGGCGGAAGCGCTGTATTCATCGAGGAATTTCTCGGAGAATTTTACGGCGACAATGATGCAGGCTGCAGAATTTTCGCCAACTCCGCATAGTAAGCTGATGTATAATGAGGCTTTCCGTGCCAATCAGTTTTTGGCTGCCGGTATCAAGCCTATGTTTATTTTCAATGATATGTTTCATCTGAGAGGAGAATTTTATGGATTTATGCCTATCTTTCCTATCGAGAAGAATACGCAAAACAAAGCATTTTATGGAAAAGCTTTTTCAAAGGTAGAATATATGGGAGAAGTTTCTGTTATTTGCCAATTACCTTTTGGAGCGATCTCTGCTTATGTAAATCATTATAGCTCACCGAGAAGGGAGTGGAATGTGGGGCTGAGTATCGGCTGGCAACTGTTTAATTACCGTTTCATCGAATAATTTTCTTCAAAAAAAGTTTGTAGAATACTTGCAGTTTCGGAAAAAGTCCGTATCTTTGCACCCGTTAAACAAAAAGGCCGCGTAGCTCAACTGAATAGAGTAGCTGACTACGGATCA
>ULST01004309.1_pt1 | contig 11808 bp, 9 predicted proteins | sample 1956951 | NCBI WGS metagenome assembly ULST01 (sample SAMEA4835716, study PRJEB28245) | human gut metagenome | biome: gut microbiome; material: fecal sample | place: Denmark | collected 2008 | reverse complement strand
CTTCTTAAAACCTTTAGCGTTTTCATATTGTCTCTGTGCACCTAAAAAAGAAACATCATGTTCAGAAGCAATATATTTTGCATTAGGAAATCTTTTTTTTACCTGATCTATAAATAATAACATCCACGTCCATTCAAGTATTACAATATCAGGTACATATCCTGTATTTTTTAATTTATCTAACTCATTCCCTATCTGGTTAAATATCTCTTTAGTTAATACATTTCCATATCGGTATAACGGATTTATTTTTGAATTCAAACTTTTAATATATGAAATATATTTCTTTACCTTATTCTTCGGTGTTCTTACTATTATAGTGTTAATATTGGGATTAATATTTTCGATCTGATGTTCCTCTTCTGGTAAAACTTTTGCAATCATAGTAACTTCATTATCTATATCATTGGCAAATCCATTAATATAATAATTGAAAGTTTTTCCTCCTGCATGAGGAACATTATCATATGGTATACTCATTGAAATATACAAGATTTTACGTTTTTTCATTTCTTCTCCATTATAACTTAGATTAATCTAACATAAGTAATTTTAAATAATTAAAGAATAAACATATATTTGTTTTAACTATATTAAATTTTCTATACTGCTTTAAATAATATTTAAAACTCTCATTATTCATTTTACGAATCTTATTTTTAGCAAATACAGATTTTACTGTTGTTGAATGATTGTGTATTATACTTGTTGCTATACAGCAGGCACATTTGTAATTTTTCTGCATTAATCTTTCTGCCAGAATTGGTTCCTCAACATATAAAAATGTATGCTCATCCATATAATCGATTTCATTCATTTTATTTAAATCAACCATCATACAACACCCCTGCGGTCTGTATATATATGAATATCCACCTCTATCTTCTATCTTACGACCTTTTTTCTTATAATTTAACATTCCAAATGTCAAATCAAAAAAATCGGGTCTTATAGAATCTCTATTATACATATGCCCATCTGGAGCATATATATCTGGATTAACAACCGCTACACTAGAGTCTTTTTTAAATACATCCGTAAGCTTTGTAACAATCTCTTTGTCATTAATTAAAATATCATTATTTAATATCCATGCATATTTATACCCTGCCTTATAAGCATACCTCATTCCGATATTATTTCCAGCAGCATATCCATTATTATTTTCTGATTTAATTAATATGAAATTCTTTTCTTTTGAAGTACTTTTAAGATTTACATATGAATCATTAGGAGAAGCATTATCAACAATAATGATATTTTCATAATCAATCCCAAGAAATTCGTTACATATATCGGCTTCCTGTATTGTTTCCTGCCAAGATTTAAAATTTAATATAATAACCGCAACATCTTTTTTATTATCCAAAACTATACCCTCATTATATTATTTATATTTTCTTACCAATCGTAATATTTTTACATCATCTATTAAATATCTTTTAAACATTCTTTTAGGCTCTTGTAATAACCTATAAAACCATTCCAATCCGTGGTCACTCATCCAGCGAGGTGCTCTTTTGACATTTCCAGCAAGAAAATCCACTGTTGCACCTGCACATATAGTGACCTTTGCATCATATTTATCTATATTTTCATATATCCATTTTTCCTGCTTAGGACATCCAAAACAAGCAATTAATAAATCCGGATGAACATCAGAAATCATTGCATTTATTCTATCTAACTCATCTTGATTTTTTTCAAAGCCAAATGGAGGAGCATATACACCAACAATCTCTATGTCAGGAAGCTTTTTTTCTAAATTAGCCTTAGCCTTTTCAGCTATCCCATCTTTACCACCAATAATAAATATTGTATATTTTTTCTTTTGTGCAACTTTACATAACTCTGGAACCAAATCAGAACCTGATATTTTAGCCTTTACCGGTCTTTTATGAAGCTTAGAAATCCAAACTAATGGTTTTCCATCAACCAAAACCATATCTGCATCATCAACAATTTTTTTCAAATAGCTGTCATTCTCAATCTTCATAACCACATCTACGTTAATAGCAACTATGTATGATTTATTCTTAGACGCAATCATCTCTTCTATCGCACAAATTGTCTCTGACATATCTACATTATTTACATATGTATTTAAAAGTGCCTGCTTTTCCATCAGCTATTCCTCTCCAAAAAATCTTTCTTCCAGCATTAAACACAGACAATGATAAATAGGTAAGTGGTGCTCCTGTATCATATATGTTCTTGTCTGTGATGAACGGATTGTTACATCTGCTATTTTAGATAATTCACTATCATTTGCACCTGTGAGTCCTATAACTTTTAACCCTTTTACTTTAGCAGTTATTGCAGCATATAAAATATTTTTACTATTACCAGATGTTGAAATCCCTAAGAAAACATCTCCACTATTTCCATACCCATTAACCTGCTGTGCAAAACATAACTCTGGTATGCAGTCATTCATATATGCAGTAGATAATGCTATATGACCATCTAACGCAATTGCAGGCAGTGCCATCTGTAAATTATCAGCTAAAACATTTCCAAGTTCCTCATTTTCACTAATTAATCTATCCTTATATTCCATAGGAAGTCTTCTTTGTTTTTCAAAGCCTTTCATTAACTCACCAACAATATGCTCAGCATCCGAAGCTGAACCACCATTACCTGCAACTAAAAGCTTTCCACCATTCAAAAAAGTCTGTTCTAATAATTCATATGCTTTTTTTATGTATTCCCTATTAAAATCCAATTCTGGATATCTTTCAAATAATACATCTATATGTTTCGCAATATTCTCTTTCAATTTAGTCTCCTTGTAATTCAAATTATATTATAGGTTCATATGTTTCTGGGCTATAATGAATTACTCTTGTTCCACCATCTTCAAATTCAAATGGTATATACAACAGATCTTCCATTGCTTTTTTCACTTTTTCCTGTTTATCTGGCTCAACATAAAACACTAAGAAACCACCGCCACCTGCTCCAAGTAATTTTCCACCTAAAGCTCCAGCCTTTAATCCTTTATCATATAATTCATCAATACTATTAGTAGATACTGTATTACCTGTTTTTCTTTTAATTCTCCATGTATGATCAAGAAGTCTTCCAAATTCATCTAAGTCACTCTGCTTATCCACTAAAACCTTTTCTGCTTCATCTACTAAAGCAAGCATTTCTTTGAGCTGATTTACTTTATCTGCTTTGTTGGATGCGTTTGCTTTTTGAACATCTGATGAAAATCTTGTGAATCCCGTGAAAAACATCATTAAATTATTATTAAGCTGTCTCTTTCTTTCCGGATTAATAATTAATGGCAGTACTTCATATCCATCTGAATTAAAATTAATTCTATTAAATCCACCATATGATGCAGCAATCTGATCCTGCCATCCACCTGCTTCTTTGCACAATTCTCTTTCTAAATATATTGCAGCATCAGCAAGCTTTTTCTTATCTGCATACTTTCCCTTCAAAGCATAAAAAGCATTAATCATTCCAACGGCAAATGAACTAGATGTACCTAAACCGGATCTAGCTGGAAGATCTGCTTCATATGTTAATCTGATTTCATGCATATCCAGCATTTTCATTGCCTCTCTTATTGCTGGATGCTGAATATCATTAACATCTGTTACTCTTTCTATTTTGGCATATGATAACTCTGTACTATAATCAAAGAATCTTGGCAGGTGCCTTACATTAACATAACAATATTTATCAAATGTTGTCGATAAAACTGCCCCGCCATTTTCCATAAAAAATGACTCCATATCTGTTCCACCGCCAAAAAAAGACATTCTAAAAGGTGTCTTAGTAATAATCATCGCTTAATCTCCCTTATCTTACATTGTGTATTCGTGTTTCATAAAATTCTATATACTTAAATATTCTGACACTTACTATATCAATTATGTTCCGTGATTCGTAAATACAGTTGCAACTGTCTTGAATAAAATCTTGATATCAAGAAGTATGCTCCAGTTATCGATATACTCTAAATCCATCTTTACAACTTCGTCAAAGTCCATAACGCTATTTCGTCCATATGCCTGCCACATTCCTGTAATACCCGGCTTCATAGACAGTCTTCTCTTGTGGTGTCCTTTATACTGCTTGAACTCACCCACCGTAGGTGGTCTTGTTCCGACAAGGCTCATATCTCCCTTTAACACATTAATAAACTGAGGAAGCTCGTCTATACTTGTCTTTCTTATGAACTTACCAACTTTGGTAATTCTAGGGTCATCCTTCATCTTGAACATAAGACCATTCATCTCATTCTGTGCCATAAGTTCTTTCTTACGTTCCTCGGCATCAATATACATTGAACGGAACTTATAAATATAGAAATAACGTCCATTCTTTCCTACACGCTTCTGCTTAAAGAATAATGGACCTTTTGACTCAATCTTAATAGCTGGTGCAACAAATATCATCGCAATTGTCATAAATACAAGACCCACGATAGCTCCAACTATGTCAATACATCTCTTTACGAATAAAGACTTCCAGCTATATATCCTGTTAGCAAATGTAATAACTGGAATACTTCCAAGATAACCAAGCTTCGCATCGAAATCCCTGTATACATCTAATACTTCAATCTTAAGATGTACAGTAACACCCATATCCTCAAGTTCCATAACCATAGGCTTGATACGTTCTCTTATGCGATCTGTAACATCTATGTAGACTTCATCAACGATTTCATTCTTAATAAACTTCATCATCGTATGGATATCTGCGACAACAGGAACTCCATTGATATCCTGACCTGTCATATTCTCATCCATAATTACAATTCCGTCTATCTTTCTTAACCAGTCGTCCTTCTCATCAATCTTTGAAAGCGTATTCTTAGCCCTGTCCTTAACTGTAACCATTATGACACGGCTTGCCCTCTTGCTTTCGTTATGTGATTTAAGATATGCCTTAACAAGCAGTCTTGATACATACATATTAACTATTGCAACGATAACTGTAACAATATATATGCCTCTCTGGATGCCTTCTGCATCTCTTCTTAATAATTCATAGACAGCGAGTATAGCAGCAAACAGCGCACTCTTGCATACTACTGACCTGAATTCTTCAAAATAACCTCTGCTTATAAAATCATTCTTGACATTATAAAATACTGCTGTAATAACTGTCGCAACCAGTATTGATACGCAGTTATTATTAAGTTCACTAAAAATCTGTCTGTTATTCATTCCCCAATATAACCCCAGCCAGATTATTCCTGCAACATAATACGATAACACTATCGCTATTGCATCTGTAAAAAATATAAGTATATTCTGTATACTTTCCTTAGTTCTGTTAATATTCGTCATAAGCCCCCTGATAGTATATTATTATTTATGCAATCTGAATAATTATACTATATTCGACATAATTGTCAATAATGTAAAAATCCGTCCCACTCTATTATGTGGAACGGATATAGTTCATTTTATTCCACTGTAACTGATTTAGCAAGATTTCTTGGCTTATCTACATCAAGTCCCTTAGCTACACTTACATAATATCCAAGTAACTGAAGTGGCACAACAGCAAGTGATGCTGCAAAATGTTCATCTATCTTTGGAATGTATACAGTAAATTCAACTGTATCCTCAACTTCATATTTTCCATATGTAGTAAGTCCCATAAGATATGCACCACGGCTCTTGCACTCAACCATATTGCTTATCGTCTTCTCATAAAGCTCACTCTGTGTAAGCACACCAATAACAAGAATATTATCTTCAATAAGACTTATAGTTCCGTGCTTTAATTCACCAGCGGCATACGCTTCTGAATGAATATAAGATATCTCCTTAAGCTTAAGGCTTCCTTCAAGACTGACTGCGTAATCAATCCCTCTTCCTATAAAGAATATATCCTTTGAATTGGCAACCTTTGCGGCAAACCACTGAATTCTTTCCTTATCTTCAAGAATCTTCTCAATCTTATCAGGTATAGTCTTAAGTTCTTCTAAATATGTGCTGTACACATCATCTGTTATCTCACCTCTTACTCTGGCAAACTGAATTGCAAGGCAGTAAGCGGCTATAAGCTGTGTACTGTAAGCCTTAGTTGTAGCAACAGAAATCTCCGGACCGGCAAGTGTATAGAATACATTATCTGCTTCTCTTGCAATTGAACTTCCAACTACATTGACAATGCCAAGTGTCCTAAGTCCCTTATCCTTAGCAAGCCTTAATGCCGCAAGACTGTCTGCTGTTTCACCTGACTGGCTTATAACAATCACAAGTCCATCAGGATCTAACAAAGGCTTTCTGTATCTGAACTCAGAAGCGAGTTCTACTCTTACCGGTATCTTAGCCAGATCTTCCATAACATACTGTGCAACTACGCCAACGTGATATGCCGAACCACAGGCTACGATATATATCTGTGAAATCTTCTTAATCTCTTCATCTGAAAGCTCTACTGCTGATAAATCAAGCTTCCCGTCCTTTAATACAGAATTAAGTGTATCAGCAATTGCCTTTGGCTGTTCGTGGATTTCTTTCATCATAAAATGCTCATATCCACCCTTTTCTGCTGCCTCAGCATCCCATTTAATCTCTACAAGCTCTTTTTCTATCTCATCACCATCAAGGTTATAAAATGTTATATTACCATCTGCAAGACGTCCAATCTCCATATTGCCAATATAATATACATTTCTTGTATAATTAAGTATAGCCGGTACATCAGAGCCAACATAGCAGTTGCCATCACTGACACCAAGTATCATTGGGCTGTCTTTTCTTGCTACATATATTTCATTAGGATATTCCTTGAACATAATCGCAAATGCGTAAGAACCACGGATACGAACCATAGCATGGTTAATAGCATCTACAGGTGTATGCTCATATTTCTTATAATAATAATCTATAAGCTTAATAGCCACTTCTGTATCTGTTGATGAATAGAACTCGTATCCATTCTTAACAAGCTTATCCTTTAATTCCTGATAATTCTCAATAATTCCATTATGTACGCCAACAACATTATAATCATCTGATATATGAGGATGTGCATTATTCTCAGAAGGCTCACCATGTGTTGCCCATCTTGTATGTCCAATACCGCAAGTCCCTTTAATGGCAAGACCATTATTAGTCTTTTCCTCTAATGCCTTAAGCCTTCCCTTCGCCTTAACAACCTCAACGTGCTTATCGCCGTCACGAACTGCAATACCTGCCGAATCGTACCCTCTATATTCAAGCTTTGCAAGACCGTTAAGAAGTATTGGTGCTGCCTGTTCATTACCTACATATCCAACTATTCCACACATAGATATATTCCTCTCTTTTAAAAATTCATATCACTTTATAATATATTATTCCGTTCCTAATTACAAGAGTATAGAATATTTATTTTAAGTCCATATTTATTAACTTCTGCTTTTCACGTCCACCATAGATTACGACTATATTTCACCCTTTATCAACCCTTATATAAATCCTTATTATTAATCTTTATTATTAATTCTTCCTGTTAATCACTTCTCAAATGTCACAATAGCGGTAATATCATTATAACCAAGCTGCTGCATTTTCTTCTGAAGCTTACTTAAAGCATCATCAAATTGCGAAAAAGCATTATATGTATCATCAAAATACTGCATTGCCTTTCCTTTATCTCCATCTTCATTAGCATGCCATGAAAGCTCTGCATAATGATGCAAATCATTATGTGCCTTTACAAGCTGCTTGAATTCAGAACTATTTACAATCTTATCATCCTTTAACTGTGCAATCCATTTACCAAGCTTACAACGTGACGGATCATCTACCTGCTTCTTTAAAAGATGTTCAAATCCTACGATATTGTTATATACTCTCCATGTAAGAATATAATGATCTACTTCAAACACTCTCATCCAATCCTGCTGTGTAATCTTAGAACAGCCTCTTACAAGGTCACTTCTTGTCTTATCAAGATATCTGCCCACCTTGAATACCCTCTGTCCTGATTTAAGGCAGTCATCAGACAGTATGCTGTAGCTCTGTGAAATATTCTCTATCTGCTTAGAAAATGACTTTGTAACACCTGTCTGTGTATCTATGTCATTAAAGACACTGTCAACCTTCTCACTTATGTCATCAATCTGGCTGTTCATCTGCTGCATAACTTCAAGTGACTTCTCTACCTTTTCATTCCCTTCACCAAGACTTATGGTAGTCTCATCCATTGCTTTTGCAAGCTCATCTATATTATCTCTTAATTCTTTAACATACTTGACTATACTTCCAGCAGACTCTGCTGTATTATTAGATAATAATCTTACCTGATCAGCAACAACGGCAAAGCCTCTTCCTGCTTCTCCGGCTCTTGCAGCTTCAACAGAAGCATTTAAAGCCAAAAGATTACTCTGGTTAGATACCTTCTTAACAAGGTCTACAATCGCTTCAATCTTACCAATCTTACCAATCTTACCCTTAAAATCCTGAACTTTATTATTGATAGACTGAATCTTCTTAGATGACGCATTAACGGCTTTGATACTATCGTTCATATCTACCGTTACATTATGAGACACTGATATTATATCGTGGGCATTATCACGGATATGTCCCATAGCCATAGAAATGTTCTCTATAGAACTCTCAAGATGCTGGCTGGCATTCTCCATATGCTGTATCGACTTAGTCTGTGTTTCTACCTGATTAAGTGTATCTTTAATCAAAGTATTATCGCCAAGAATCTCCATAGTTTCATTAAGTCGCATAACAACTGGATTATTAACCTGCTTAACCGCTTTAAGCATTGAATTAAGCTTATCTGCATACAACGGATTATTAAAATCCGTCGCATCTATCTCATTAAAATCACCTGAGGCTATATTGTCAATTGCCTCAATCATTCGCCTGACATCACCTTCTGGCAATAAGTTCTCTTCTGTCTTTTTTCTAAACATATACTTTCATTCTCCTATATACGCACAACAGCGGGTTATAAAATACAACTCCCATTTCCCAGCAACAGACATACTACCACAGTCCTGATTAACGCAGAACAAGCTATAAATATCTGTAAAACATCGTATCTTCGAACCATTTATTAAATTATTCAAGTCTATATAACACCGATATTGTAATAATATCATAATTCAAGTATATTTACCATACAAAAATAAAAATTTGTTAATTATTTTGCAAAATGTCAGATTAATTAATCAGATACTTCATATTCTCCTATAAGTCTATGTTCGGTAATATCATCTCTCATCAGAATAGGTGTATGCTTAAATTTAATATATTCCCCTAGATTTATAGCGAATTTATCACCCTCAAATTCTTCAATATGAGGTACATTCCTTGTTCCAGTTCTTATTCTCTTTGATGAAGGAATTGTACAACTTTCAAAATGTGCTTTCCTATAAGTTGTATACATATACACATTATTTATATTAATTTCAATCATTGCTGCAAATGCTTTTATAAATAAATAACTTGCCCTAAATTTGCCTTTAACTTCCATCCAGGTATTATCTGCTATATTAGATTTCATTTCAATTAAATAAATATCCCATTTATTATTTTGTATATCCACATTATCCATAATAATATGATCAACTCTTTTATACATTGAAAACTTAGAAGTATCTTTAAAAAAGTACATTTCCGTATGTTTTTTATCTATATTCTCTATTGTCATTGTATTACTAGATTTTGTCTTAAATTTAAGTCTGCTTTCTCCGCCTTCTTCATTCTCTTCAAGAATAATGACATTATCATCTTCTTTTACTGTAATAAAATTTTCTTTTAATAATTCATCGATTATAAACTGTATTCTTTTTTTCATATTAATTCCCACTCTAATGTACATTTACCACATATTTACAAGTATCTATAACAGCAATTATTTTTTATAATATCATTGCAAATTATTTACTCCTGTATATTATACGCCTCATCAGTTATATCATCTAAAGTATCATTAAAAGTTGGTACTGCAAACCCATTAACACCACATTTAACTTCTTCTAGAATTGTTCTTTTTTTTGCCCTAAACACTTCTGTATTAAATTGATATACTCTGACTTTCCTATAATCAAGCAAATCTTCATATGAATAATTGTATTTTTCCATTAACTCCTCATTTTCAGAATTATTATTCAAGGCAATCATATTATTAATATGCTGTATTATTAAATCACTATGTGTTGTCATACATACGTTAATTCCAGAATTCACAATTCTGCATAATACTCTTCCCATAGCCTTCTGTAATTGTGGATGCAGACCTATTTCTGGTTCTTCATAAAATATATTAGTAATTTTTCTACTGTATTTTAATAATAATAATAGTGGTGATAATTCCGTTACAACGCCCGATACAACTCTTAATGGCAGACTTTTGCTTCGTCCATTAGGAACATATCTAACTTCCTTGTTAGGTAAATCTGACACAGCAATCACTCCATCTGCCATATCAGTCTCTATATAACCAACTATACCACCATACTTATCATTCTTTGTCTGCGAATATTGCGATAAATTATTAATAACTGTAAGGAAATTATTAATAGGACGTGTAAACGGCGTAATAATATTCCCCTGTGTTTCATTAAATGTATTGTCTCTTCCTACCTGATTAATAATATCCTTGGTCAACATAAAACCAGTTCTTGATGCCGGAAGGTATATAGATGTATCCTTAGAATAATTAGTTCCTAATAAGAAATAACATAGCACAGACATCATAAACTCAATATTGTGTACGTCATGTAATTCATCTAATGCAGAAAACAGACATACTGCTCTGCTTCTTCTTCTTTTTTGAGCTATCTGCATAGTTAATTCAATACGCTCAGTTTCGCTATCATTTTCCAGTAATTTTTTATTATGTTTAATGCTGAATTCAACTTTAACCGACTCTAAAGCCGGTATCATTATCTGCATCTTATCTATACCGACTTCGTCTGTATTAAAAAGCCATTTCACAAAATTCTTCTTTTCATAATCAAGACAATCATTAATTAAATTCTGAATAATAACGCCATATTCTTTTAATTCTAAGCTGCAATCTCCAGTAACAGAATTACCAATGTTATTATCAATCCAATCATAAATTTCTTTATAAAAAGTGCTTTTTCTCATATTTTTGGGTGAAAAAAATTCTGTTCTTCCATAATTCTGAAGTCCCCATATCAATGATGTCAGATAACTTTTTCCACTATTATTATCACCAACAAAAAGCAACATAGGAGCAAGCTCAATCTCTGCACTCCTTATTTTTCCAAAATTCTCAATATATATTTTTCTATATTCCATAAACAACCTCTTGGTTTATTATTTTTAATAATTCTCCCTAATCCATTCCAGACTTTCTCTATTACCTATATCATACCTTTTTCCTGGCATTTCATACGCATAGACTTCACGTTTTTTACAGAACCACTCGATAAATCCACCTGGTGCATCAAGATTAATCTCCTCGTCATTGACACAATTAACAATCACTGGCAAATCATCTTTACCATATATGTAAAATGGTGGAACTGCCCAATTACTCTTTGGCTTTGCCGGCTTTTCTTCCATTGAAATAACCTTATCATAATCATTAACCTCGACAACTCCTGTACGCTGTAACTTTTCTAATGATGGCTCAAAATGTCTCATTATACAGGTTGCACTTTTTTCTTTATAAAAATCAAGAAATCCTTTAATTGAAAAATCAAGCAAATTATCTCCTGCAAGCACAAGCACACCATCATTCTTCTCATCTTCGTTGCATTCCTTGATCAATTGACACTTATTAATTGCAAATGCTATATCTTTAACAGCCCCCAACCTGTTATCATTATCTGTTGAACCATCGTCC
>ULST01029450.1_pt1 | contig 11858 bp, 12 predicted proteins | sample 1956951 | NCBI WGS metagenome assembly ULST01 (sample SAMEA4835716, study PRJEB28245) | human gut metagenome | biome: gut microbiome; material: fecal sample | place: Denmark | collected 2008 | reverse complement strand
CGCACTGCAATGAATGATGATTTCCTTTATCTTACGCATGATATTGCTATTTTAAATGAATGAATGTTAGGGTGGAAATCCTAAAATGCTATCGAGATATCATCACTACCCCAATCTATGATACGTAACTTGATACACTCCATTTTTTTAGAAGCCTTCCTTAATCGTTCACAAAGTCGGTCGAAGTATTCCTGAGAATGAATTACAAGCCCAGAGGCTACAGCCTTACCCAGAATGATGCATCCATATTTCAGCGTCATCGGACCATTTCCGGGCTTGAGACAAGGAGAATTGATGCCCACTTCCCAAACAGCCTGTCCCTTCCTCAGGATAACAGGCATTTTCCTACTCTTATTAGCTATAGAAACAAAAGCTATCTCATAGTCTCCTGCAGGCAAATAACGCTCAGGATGTTCTATGGTATTACAAACTTTCGTACCCTTTATTACTAATGTGCCATCTACTCCCCATCGGGTAAAGCGACGGCGATAAATGATTATTTCCATAAATATTGAAAAATAAAATTGATTGATTGATAGGGTCATCAAGGATTTCCTTACTGAAAATCCTTAATGACCGAAAATGACCGTGACCGTTAATGACCGGATGTATTAATAGTCACTTATTTTGAACCTCTATTATACAGTAGGTTGAACCTTCTGGTAACGCATATCGGGCAGCACACCTATCAATCCCTGCCGCTTCCAGTTTTTCAACATCTGTCTAACAACCTCACGAGTTACGTTTGCCCCCTTTACTGCTATACTTTGCTGCAATGCCTGCTCGAAGGAAAAAGTAACGTCAAGTCGCTCGAAGATGGAATCATTTTTGCCGCGTCGGGAACGATCATAAGTTGTCTGACCGCAATAACTCTTGGATGAGAATGCATCCTCTATGCGACTACGGAAGAAGTAGAGTGCATTGTCCAACTGATAATCTGCCAGTATATTGAAGGCTTCGAGCATGGTTGGTGTCTGCGTCTTTACGATCATTTCTTTCCATAACAGCGGATTCTGTTTCAGCTGCTTCTCGGCACCCTGGAAACCATGTTTCTGAATCAGCGTCTCGGCCACCTTACAGAGCATGATGCAGGTCATCATTCTCATGGTCGTAGGACAGATACGGAAACGCTGGCGGGCTTTCACCTTGTCGTCATTTTTCATGGTCTCCAATCGTATCTGTTCCAGCCACTCCCTGCCCTTATTCTCCAACTTAGGCAGAACCACCTCGCCCTCCATCAGGGGCAAGAGATGAGCTATCTGCCGTATGTGCTCACGTTGAGTTTCGGTCAGCACAAAGAGATTGTCTGTTAGCGGAGTGAACGTGTTGTCCGGCGTTCGCGCCACGACAATACGGCTTTGGAAACCATCCGTATAATTGTTCACTACTCGATAGAGTGCATCAGGCGTTCCGCACATCACAACGTTCCACAAAAGATGTTCGATATGAACATTCACCGCATCTGCACTTCTTGCCTCGCGCTCATAGCTTGTTCCGTCGTAAGCCTGTCTCAACATAACTGAAAAGTCGCTCATCGCCGATTTCCACTTCTGTGCTACAGTGTCAGCTTCCGGAGTGAACGAGAAGGCGTGCTTGCCTTCAGTATTAGCCAGTCGTTCTGCAAGATTCGCCACCGTATTATTTAAAGTAAGACATCTTACAGGCAGCTTTGGTTCTTCCGGCTGCTCCTTCTTATTCTTAGCCGCACGCTTCTTGGCTCTCCATTCATCCTCCTGCTGCTGATAAATTTTGTCCATCTGTTTAACTTCCGAAGTCCAGGTATCAACCACGGGGTCAATACTTCCTTTACCCGAGGCAAAATCACCGGCAATGTAGGAGATGAGGTTCAGCGAGTTCATCTTGCCGTGAACGGAAACCTTCACGCCAGTAGCAAGCATTCCGATTGCAGGACAGATGGCTGTAATCACTGGCATTGCCAGAGCCGGTCCAACAGCACTGATGGAATCACGCACGCCTTGTGGCATCTTGGGTAAAGCATCGTAATAGAACAGATCATCCTTGGCGTTAGCTTCGTCCAAGGCATTCACCAGCGCCTCGCTGTCTTCATCTGCATTCCCGTTTGAAACCCCCTGTTTCAGTTTCTCCTGCCTCAGCGCAGCCAGCACATCCTTCAGTCGCTTAGGCATTTGCGTGATTTTCTCGTTCAATGCCGAGTTGATGCAAGCCATCTTTTCCTGTTCGGGAAACCCATCGTAGCAGGGAATAATCTGAGCCAGCAGATTGCGGTCAAAACCACAGATGTGGCGCAGGTTCACAGCTAGCTCAAAGGTCAGCGTATTGCGGTTGGAGCGCATCGGCTCCTGCCCATCATTATACATCTGCCACCACTTCTTAATGATTTCCCCATAAGGAATCCCGAGATAATTGTCCTGAGCAGCAGCTGCAGAAGTTGACGCAGCAGAGGCAGAAGCAGCAGAGGCAGAAGCAGCAGAGGCAGAAGTAGCAGAAGTAGAAATTCTCGAATTCTTAAATTCCTGACCCTTAAAAACCCCTTGAGAATCCTTCTTGAATTCTTCCTTCCAAGGCTCATAATGCTTGTTTGCCTTGTGCGCCCCTTCCGGCAGTTCCTCCTGTCCGTATCTTTCACGCTCTTCCAGGACCTTCCCTTCAGCTGCCACGGCAGCCTCATCATATTCATCCTTGAAAAGCCGTGGCGAAAGGAATAGCAAATCTTCGTCATCCGATGTGGTCGTGAAATAAACCCGATTGATGTCGTGAGCTGAAGTATCCATTTCGCATTTCAGCATCGTAGCAATCCTCACCTGATTTTCCAAGATGGTCTTGCCCTTTTCACGTTCAAACACCGCATGACCGCCTTGTCGTGCGCTACGTTCCAGCATCAGCAATCCATACTTGTCCGGTTCTTTCAGCAGCAGCTTGGCAGCCTTGGCAAAAGCCTCCGGCTCATCCATATCAAATCCGAAAGCACCGCTTGGCAGTTTCATTCCCTTCACCACGCCTTGCGGATAATGGCCGGAGTAGTTAAACTGCACCAGTCTCCGTTTCGCAGCATCGTTTCCGGCACGAGCCAGACGAAGATTCGCCTTCTGCTCATTGCTTCCACGCAGCTGCTTATACTCCTCTTCCGAGGTGATGGAGCGGGCAACCTTGTGCCCATTCTCCACCTTAATTAAATAACAACTCATCTATCTGTTTCTACTTATCGTTTTAAGTTGAATACAAAATCCTAATGTTTCAGTTGGTAATCCACTACCGCCTCAGCCCCTTCTTCTGCCTCAACAGCCAGCGTTCGGGCGATGTTGATTCCCTCATGGCAAAACACCTTCAAGGTAAGCTGAACAGCACCGTCCTTGGTCTTGCTCACACGACCATGCGCCAGTTTCTTAATCAGTTCCGACTGAGTTCTGAGGCGGTGCTGCACCACGAAATCAAATGTTCCGTCAGGCATTTGCTGAGCCACGCCCATCGAACGGAATCGAGGAACCTTATTCACCCCCGATTCCTGGGGACTGAAGAGGAAATACTGCTTAGCATCATAGTAAGCCATTCCACCCAACTGCACATGCTGGCAGTCATTATTATTCACCTGCTGGTTCTGAACATTATTCTGAGCATTGTTCTGAACCTTGTTTACTTTTTTAACCATAATCTGAATTGAATTTTAGGAGAAGAAACATCCGGATTGTTGCGCGCTTTACCATGGAAAATCCTCCTCTGTTTCAACTCAGTTTTACTTTTTTACCCTTTTACCTTTTCTATGTCCGTAACCAGAATATCCTGATAAACCTGACCATTGTGCTCATGGGTAGTAAATCGGAGCGTAACAGCCACCAACTCGCCCGGAGCATACTTACATTGCGCCATATTGCCCAACATTGCCGCAGCGTACTGGTTCTCATACTTGCCGCCCAACTCTTGGAGAACGATGTTGCATTTCATCATCTGTCCGTTCTCACTTTTCTGACTCTGTACAGCGAAGGTCTCGCCCTGCTGCACCACTCTCATAATCTGAGTATACATATTATATAATGTACGAAGAGGTTTTCAAGAGCACCAAACCATTTCAGCGTTGTCTTGTTTCTTCGACGATGCAAAAGTACTGCAGAAAAAAGGGCAAAACAATCCATTTCCCACAACTCCCCCGAAAAACCCACAATTTTGGGAAAAATCGGGCATTTCTTGGGAAAAAGTAAGAAGAAAAAGAAAAAGAGAGTTAGAAAGTAAAGAAAACAGAAAAATCATTCCCCTTTTCCTAATAAAAAAAAACTCATTTTTCCCATCGTTGGGAAAAATCGTAGGAATCTTGGGAAAAATTGCCCCCACAACCAACATTTTAACACTCCAAATATTTATAATTCGAAATAAATGCTTATTTTTGCACTACAATTCAGTTAAATGTTTTAAAAGGAAATGGATATGAAACGGATAGAAGAACGTTATATTAGCTTGCTTACCGATTTTGGTTTGAAGGCGTATCGTGATGTCAAGAACTCTATAGATACGGCTTTGGAAAAGGGGCGTGAGGAAGGTAAAAACTCGAAGGCTATCCAAATAGCAAAAAGGATGTTGGATGCTGGCATGGATATAGAAACAGTTATGCAAATAACAGATTTGCCAAAAAGTAAGATTGAGAAACTAAAATGATAAATCTCTATTCATACTTGAATTGATAAACTGAGTCCGAAATGCTTATTTTTGCATTCAATAAATGAATAGTAATGCCGATAGAATACGACAACGTATAATTTTCGCATTAACAATAACATAAACAACAACTTTAAACTAAATATATTATGACAGAAGAAGAGAAGAAAGAGTTCGAGGAATTCCTTCAGTGGAAAGCCGAGAAGAAGAAAAAGGAGGAAGAAGAGAAACGAGAGCAAGAAAAGCTTGACAAACTAGCAGAACAGGCTAAGCAAGAACGCTTGGTTGCAGCACAAGCAAAAGCTAAACAACAAGCTACTAATCCTTCTACTCCCAACAAATGGACAAATGAAAAAAGTGAATCTGATAAGTTTATACAGAAAGTTATAGTTTTTGTATGTATTGTCATGATTGCTGGTTTTGTGATAATTCTAGCCAGAATACAAAATGATCCAAACCATTCTCCTGCAACAGTAGCAAAAGAGAACATCCATAAGAAAGATTCAGTTGATGCGATTATAGCCGCGCAAACTGAGAAAGAAGAGAAAGCTGCTTATAAAGAAAGAGTTCGTCTTGATAGTATCAGAAAGGCCAAAAGAATAGATCAAGTAAAACATTCTGTCAAGATTTTAAAGGCTTATTTATCTTCTCCTAATAGTGCCGGTGGTGTAGATGCTCATTTGGTATGGAAGAATGTCTCGAAGAAAACCATAAAATACTTAAACTGGAGTGGTTATCCAATAAACGCCGTGGGTGATCCTGTTTCATGCGAAATACGTGGAATATCAGAAAGCGGCGGTAAAGTCACAGGTCCTATTAAACCAGGAACCACATATGGCTACGGCAAGTACTGGGAATGTGTATGGTATAATTATTCTGCTAAGAAGTTAATCCTTACAGGAATTGACATCGAATACATGGATGGTAGTACTATGCATATAAACCAGAATGAATTGAAATACATACGTTAATTATTAACATTAATAAAGTCCATCAATATTATAATATAAAAAGTGAGATTATGAAGAAATCCTTTAGAATCCTATTGTTGGCGATGATGCTATGTCTCGCTCATACTGCCCAAGCACAAATTGTGTTCTCCACCTTCAAGTTAAAGCCTACGCTACTCTATAATGTCAAGTCATTGCACTTAGGTTTTACCTGTAAGGGCGAGAAACAAGTGAAGTATGTTAAGATAGAATGGTGTGCTGTTAACGAGGTTGGCGATGTATCGACAGGCATGAGCCCCAACCTCTTGCTGCGCAAGGTTTCGGGTACGGGTCCATTTTCTCCTGGCAAGAAGTATAAACGTGAGGCAGCTACTGCTTATATCGGCGTAGAGAAGGTTCATGCAATGCCTGTAAGCATCTGCATTGAGTATTTGGATGGCACCGACTGGGAAAAAGACATCGATAAGGACAATTATCAAGAGTTCTTTCCACAGTTGAAATGGATTAACTTCACTGTGCCAGGAGAGTAAGAAAAGATACTTGTAATTACAAATATAATGATGGCAGAATAATAATCCTGCCATCATTTAAATTTTCCCTTCAATAGAGGTAAAAAGAAAATAGCCAAGGCTATAAACAATATTCCAAGAAAAGCAACTAGAACTGAAACGACAATCAGAATTGTTAATGCCAACAAAGTATTTTTAGAGAATACTTCCTTCTTAAAAAGCCCCCATGTTGTTAACTCATCTTTTTCTTTTGCCCTCTTGAGACAATCCACAAAAGTAACAATCAACCATGTTATTATAGCCAATACAATCCCCGTGACCAAACTACTTGTAAAGACGGTTTCCATAGGCAACTTTTCATGAATGCTTTCATAGCCTTCATGCACAGCTTCTTCGTAACTACCTATCCCAATGCAGGAAATAAAGAATACTGTAGTACCGACTGCTGAAGAAATTTCAAATTTTCTATCGTCATCCATATTAAAATACGTTTATTTACAATTACAACCTTATGTTGTAGAAATTTTTAAATTTAACCGATTGTAGCTCCAGAAACAGTTTATAAACTGCCCTACAAAGCTCACTACAAAGGTAATTCATTTTTTTGATAATCAAACTAGTTTTATAGAGAAAATGTACTATTACGTTTCAACTTAACATTATTAAACACAGACTAGTTATAATGTAACTATCCCATAAAAAGCCACACAAAATAGCATAAGCATATAAATAAAGTTAAAATGCATTGATAACGACGCTATCATTTGCATTGTTGTGGATTTTTATATATCTTTGCAAGCAAATAATTATCTTTGATAAAATAAAAAATATAGAGATATGGCAAGAAAGTGGACAAGGGAAAATGTATTTGAAGAAAGCAAAAAGTATTCTTCTAGATCAGAATTCAAAAAGGGGAGTTCTGGCGCATTCCATATTGCATATATAAATGGTTGGTTAGACGAAATGACTTGGTTGGTTCACCCTGCACCAAAACCAAACAAATGGACGAAAGATGCAGTTTTTGAAGAATCAAAAAAATATTCGTTCTTTAGTGATTTCAACCGCAAAAATGCGTCAGCATATGCAGTTGCAAGAAAAAAAGGGTGGCTTGACGAAATGACTTGGCTTAAAAGAACAAGGGTTATACGTGGTTTTTGGCAATCAAGAGAGAATATCTTTAATGAATCTCATAAGTATAAAACTTTAAAAGAATTCAGAGAAGCATGTTATACTGCTTATAATTTAGCTAAGGAAAACGGATGGCTGGATGAAATGACTTGGCTTGCGAAAGCAGAACGCAAACCTGATGGATATTGGAAAATCAAAGAAAATGTCTTTGAGGAATCCCATAATTATCAATCAGTAAAAGAGTTTTGTGATGCAAATTACCTTGCTTACAAGACAGCAAGCGATAACAATTGGCTAGATCAAATGACTTGGCTAAAGAAAGCAAATCGTATAAAAAAGGGGCATTGGAAAAATAAGGAGACTGTCTTCAAAGAAGCCAAAAAATATAAGTATAAAAGTGATTTTCGCCGTAAAGCTCCTTCTGCTTATGCTACCGCATGGAAAAACGGGTGGCTTATAGAAATGACGTGGTTCCAGCCAAAGGGGTATGAACGTGTCATACAAGGACCTATACATAAGATTTATGTTTATATTGATGAGGACAAGAAATATGCTTATGTAGGAGCCACCAACAATATTGACCGCAGGGATTACGAACACAGAACTAATAGTAATGATTCTGTGTTTAAATATTTCGCAAACGAAGGTAAAAATGTCCCTAAATATAAAATATTGAGAGAAGGACTTACTATCATAGAAAGACAGCGTGAAGAGCGAATACAATCCCTTTATTACAGAGATATTCTCCATTATACATTGCTTAATAATATCAATGCTACTGGTGAGAACATTGGCTCTTTGGGCAGTCTCGTATATAAGTGGACAAGAAACAAAGTAATAAAAGAAGCAGAAAAATATAAAACGCCTACAGAATTTTTTACAAAAGCTGCAGGTGCTTATGATGCAGCTCTTAAATACAAGATGATGAATGAAGAAACTTTTCCTTGGTTCTACAGCAAAAGAAAACCGCCTCGTTGGTGGAATGTAAAAGAACATGTCTTTGAAGAATCGAAGAAATATAAAACTTGGAATGAATTCTTTTGGAAGTCATCTGCTGCTCATTATTCTGCAAGGAAACATAAATGGGAATCTGAAATGACATGGCTAGCTCATGATCAAGCCGTTCAAGGTTATTGGCAAAATGAAGAACATGTCATAGAAGAATCTAAAAAGTATTCAACGAGAACTGATTTCCGCAAAGGTTGTCATGCTGCGTATGATTATGCATTAAAACACAATCTATGGGAAAAAATGCCTTGGATAAAAACTAAAGTGAGAGAACAAGGCTATTGGACAAAAGAACGTGTATTCGAAGAAGGTGCCAAATATTCAACTAAAATGGAATTTAAAAAGATGGCGCCAACTGCATATTCAAAAGCTGTAAAATACAAATGGATAGAAGAGATGAATTGGTTCGTTTCTAATGTAAAGCCTAAGGGCTATTGGCAAAATAAGCAGAATACATTGAATGAATCTCATAAATACTCTTCACGCAGCGAGTTCAGATGGGGGAATTCTGGTGCCTATAGGGCTTCTATAGATAATGGGTGGATAGAAGAAATGACATGGCTAAAGCGCCCAAAGAGCTATAATTATAAATGGTCACGTGAAAATGTATTCATAGAATCACATAAGTATGAGTCTCGTAGTGCATTTAAAAAAGGTAGCCCTGCTGCATACAGAGTTGCGTTACAGAATGGATGGTTAGCATTAATGGTGTGGCTTTAAAAGTAAGAGTCCTATATATAGAAAGATTTTATCATTATGTATAATCATAGCTAATTAATGGTTAACATAATAAGTATAAATAATATTTTAAATTAATAATTTACAATGGAATACAAACTGAAATGGCCTGATGTAAAAGGCCGCAAAGAGATTAAAGCTATTGACGTTAAATATGGTGACGTAGTGGCAGTTGCTGAATTTTGTAGAAACTCGTTTACAAACGAAATTGAGTTTGGAAGAACAGGCTTAGCCGTTATGGAAAGTCCTGATTGGGCAATATGGTACATTAACCTATGCAAAGAAGAAGGGCGAGAATGGGTTAATGACCCACTTCCAGACGATGTAATGTTATTTGAACCAACCGAAGAAGAAGAATATTTCGGTAAATTAATTTTGTTACAAGAATTATTTAATACATATTCAAATCCATTTTTTAATGGTCAAGTAATAACAGATGCGACTATAGATAAATATCTAAAACTAGAATTTTCTAGTGTAATCGAATACATAAAAAAATATTCTGAAAAATGGGGATATAGATTTTGGAATGATGCTATTGACGCTATTGCTGAAGCTAAAAAAGAGAGAACGGCACAATTAGCAAATCTAAAATTAATCAAGAAGAGGGTGTAACTGCACACTATAATGAAATGACTATCTCTAAATGAGGATAGCGTAATGTAATAAGAATTAGTCTAGATTACGTTTCAATTGGAGAGAGGTGGGGGAATGTCCCACCTCTCTCTAAGTAAGATAGTCTTCCCCTCTCTCAAATACTTCTCATATAACCATCCCTTTTTCGCCAGCTTATAATACAGATCCTGAGCGGTATGATAACGGGATCGGAGCCTTCAAGCCACTCCGAAAAATGGTGGTTGTGGTTCTTCTGCATTTCCTGCTTGCGAGACGACTCCACAACGCACTACTTTCCCCAATATCTTTCAGCCATAGGCTGCAACCTTTCCTTTATTACTTCCATAACAGTCTTGAAATCAAGAGCTTCTTTCCATTGAATCTTTTTCAGAAATGCTTTCCAGCGAACTATACGTGCTGCGTCTGTCGCAAAACTTTCTGTAAACAACTGCAATTCGGGATTGTATGTAAGCCCTCTATTATCGAAAGTCGCCTTAATCGCATCATATAATGTGTCATCAGACAAGTCTCTCTTTGTCAGAAGTTGGTAACAGTCGAAGAAATCTTTCATGCGACTGTTGAGCACATCTCGGTCTATCATCGTATGGAATTTCTCGGCAACAACAGTCTCCAAGGAATATGCCTGTATGTTCACAGATGGAATGTCAGGCAAAAGCAATGGGAAGTCAATAGTTGTTGGATATGGAGTTACAACATCACCAAAACCAATGTCAACAGACATGTTGTAAGCGATAGTATCCATGTGGGCCGTAACGTAAAATCTTGTGCCAGGATACTTCTTTTCAACAGTTATAGGCTCCAACTTGATGCTGTCAACATCAAACGATACTCCATCCTCATCGCATACAATGCCCAAAATTTCCTGGAACACGTGCGCAAGGAAATCCCTATCACGGCTAATTCTATCTGCCATGAAATCAACATCTACTGTAGGACGTGCCTCAAGTCCGTTCATAGCATAAAGCAAAGAGCCACCTTTCAGCAAAAAATTGTCCTTATATTGGCTTACAGATACTCTGTAAAGCAACCTCTCGTTGAAATATCTTGCCAAGAGATACATATATTTATAGCCTGTCTCATTCATCAGATTGAGCAAGCGGGTCTTAACAGACTTACCGTAGTTTTTCTTTCCCATCTTATTCTATAGCTATTTCAACATAATTTTGCAATGTATTGAATACTCTGAGGCGTTTGGCGTAATCCTGCAAACGAGTGAGATTGCGATTGGGCTTTCTCAGATAAGAACGAATCACTTCCGCACAAACATCCAGCCCCAATTTGTTTCTGTATTTCACTGCATCACAAACACTTCGCTCCAAGTCGGTTATGCGAACATGAAAACCGGATATTTCTGCTTCCATAATGCCAAACTCCAGATTCTCCTTCTTCCAATAATACAATTCTATCGGAAGCGTTTCAGGAATCTCTACTTTCCTTTTATTGGCGATGGCAATGCAAAAAGCTGGTGGAACAGTTGTCGAAAGCTGATGATAAGCCCAGGCATTGTATAGACACACAACACCTTTAGGTACAATCCGCTCCACATCTATCATTGTATTCAGCAGGGCTTCCGGAACAGCATAAATGCCCTGGCGCAACTTGATCAAGTCGCCACGTTCCTTAGCTCTCAACAATCGCTTATACTCTGCTATATGAGGAATATCAGTAGTAGAGATTGTGCCTCCTAGTGCTTCCACTTTACAAACTATATTGTCCATATCACATTTATATTAATATCATTGTCGCTGCAAAAATACAATATTTTTTTGAAAAGCGGTAATATTCTACGGAATATTTTCAAAAAAGCCGTAGAATATTACCGGAATTATCCTTGTTTTATACCCAGGGACGATAGTTATCTCTAAATCTTCCTCTCTACTTTCCTATACCAACTCAAATACTTCTCATATAACCATCCCTTTTCGCCAGCTTATAATACAGATCCTGGGCGGTATGATAATCGGGATCGGAGCCTTCAAGCCACTCCGAAAAATGGTGGTTGTGGTTCTTCTGCGTTTCCTGCTTGCGGAACGACTCCACCACACATTTCTTTTCTGCATCCGGAAACATCAGGTTCATGCGGGCGGCAAAGGCTGCCTTGTCCTGATTATCACGCACCATGTGGAACGTATATTTCATCAGACACCAGACTATGTACCAGCTTTGCTGAGACGTAATGTTGCCCTTTATCCAGAACTTCAACTTCTCCTCCAACTTTATAGGATCTACCCAGTTCACAAAGAAAGAATCGCTGTTACGCTCA
>ULST01020049.1_pt1 | contig 12508 bp, 26 predicted proteins | sample 1956951 | NCBI WGS metagenome assembly ULST01 (sample SAMEA4835716, study PRJEB28245) | human gut metagenome | biome: gut microbiome; material: fecal sample | place: Denmark | collected 2008 | reverse complement strand
CCCCCCAAATTGGCTGCATTTGTTTGGTATATCCTTCTTAATCTAACTAATAAACAACATTAGTTAGTCAATATTCTTTTACCAGTCGGGTGCAACCCATGCGTCTAAGTATACTTAGAATACAAACCAACCCGATTTTCGTCGGAATAGTGGGACTCGAACCCACACGCATTGCTGCATATGCTCCTAGGGCATACGTGTCTGCCATTCCACCATACTCCGTGGTGCCTTTTCATTTGCTATTATAGTAGCTAACCCTAGAGAAAAGATGCATAAAAGACTAAGTTTCTATAGATAAATATTTTTTATTACTAAGATAAAATTTAAACTTATCTTGTTATTCTTCTAATAATCCTAAATATTTAATATCAGTACTAACTACTTCTTTGAGTTTATAGTTGACATAGATAGTAGCACCTGCTGGAATTTCAAATATTCCTATGTCATCATATTCATCCTTACTGTGTTTAGCCATCTCTTCAGTTAAGTATGAATGATAACCTTTATATATATAAAAATTATCGTAATCCCAAAGTGCTCTTATAGGTATAAGAGAGAAATATCTATCAAACCCAGGATTTATCTCTACTGTAGGTACAGTCCTGGATTTATAGTATATAAAATCTTGATACAAACTTATAAAATTATCTGAAGTCGTTGACGTACCTACTTTATAAACTCTTAAAGGCTTCTTCAATACAATTGGAATTGCCATATAATTTTTCCAGCACATAATTTAATTATTAAATTGTTTTATTTACTATTTAAATAACTCTATAATTGGATAATAAATAATTGTATTATACTCAGCTATATTTAGGGCCCAAACTGTAACCAAAATCGTAATAAAGACTCCTAATCCCACAACGAGATATCTTCCTTTATACATAATTCTAGTTTCTTTTAATAATATTACTCTAAATACTATATATAATACAATCGTAACTATCCCTAACAGTACTTTAAGTATACTCATTTGTATGTATTAGCGTCTAAATCAATAGCAGACATACCTGCTTCATACTCGCTATAGATAACTATCTTATGAGGTCTTTTCTTAGAATCATACATAATTTCTAGAGTTTTACGATAGTAAGCCTGGTCTTTACGACCCGTATAGGTATTAGGATAATTATAACTATTAACTAAAGTAACAATTAATAATAATCCTATAATTGATAATACTTTTTTCATAATTTTATATATTTACCTGTATATTTAATACGACTAGATACTATTACCCCTAAAGGATTTACAAAATAAATAGAACCTTTTGGAATAATAAATGTGGCTAAATAAATAGGATTATTTATACCAAGTAGCTCTTTATGAGTTCCTAAAACTATAGCTTTACATATAAATCCATGAAGATTTGGATCACATAAAGAATCAAGAACAAAGTTTACAGATTCATAACTATAATAACCTTCTTTAATGGTTAAAAAACCACTATGAGGATTACTATGTAATACTAATTTTAACTCAGATGGTTCTGTATCTTTATAATAAGTAAAACCTGTAAATTCTGAAACACAGAGTTTTTTACTAGCATTTTTAACTACCTTATACACATTAATATCTGCTTCAGCTTTATAAGCTTTTAAATTATTAGCATAACATGCCCAACACATAGTCTTACAATTTTAAATGTTTACCAGTATACATTATTTGATTTGAAACAATTTCGCCTTTCCAATTTACAGCATACTGAGAACCCTTAGGAATTACAAATGTAGCTACATAATAAGGATTATTAATCCTTATAGGCATCAACAAATTACCTGCAATGATTCCCTTGTATTCAGGTGTTGAACATGGGTCATAAGGTTTCTTAAGTGTAAAACGTATCTTAGTATAACTATGATAAGCCTTTGTAATATAAATTAAATCAGTAGTACAAAAAGCACTACCAAGACTTGATTCTTCAAGTTCTATAGCATCCATTGCATATCTTATATTAGTCTCATATATAAACCCTTGAATAAGGGATTTACATGACAGCTTATCAGCATCTGATACTATTTTATACACTTCAATATCTCTATCAGCAATTTGTAAATCAAAACTTCTTGTATTTTCAATCCAACACATAATTATTTAACTAATTTATAATCACCAATCTCAAATGCTACTTCTGTAGTATCTAAAGACCAAACTTCAGGAAATACATTGAGACCATCAAATGAATGACACTCTACTTCTATGCTGTTATTAGTTCTATCTATATTAAGAACTTTAAACCACATAGGTTTCTGACATCCCTTCCACGCTTGAGAAAAGATGTCATTTACCTGTAATACTATTTTGCCCATTCTGAATCAATATTGAGAAGTCTGAACACGTATTTAATATTATCTATTATGTCTACCAAACTATCCTGAGTATTTAAATAAATAGCATAAGCTAAACGAGCCATTTCAGGAGTTTCAAAAACAAGACTGCATACAGTTCCATGATTAGCATTCTCATATTTATCATTAGGTTTAATGGAATATCCAGGTCCATTCTTCCTAATAGTATACTCTGGACCTCTGTTAAGTCTCTTTTGTAATGCATTATACATTAAGTTTTGTTCTACTGGACTTAATGAATCAATAATTTTCTTTATATTTTCCATATGTTAATGTGTTATTTAATTAAACAATAAAAGAGCCTAACTAGATTAACTAATTAGACTCTTTAAAAAGAATAATATGATAAAAGAAATAGTGGGGAAGTACAGGCTTGAACTGTAGACCTTCTGATTATGAGTCAGCTGCTCTAACCGACTGAGCTACAACCCCGAAGATGTGTCTGAGAGTCGTTAATTCTCTCCTCCCTACTTGCTAGCAGAGCGTGCAACTTGCCACTAAGACACACTTTTTTGAGTTTTGTAAGTCCTCCGACTTATTAAAGTTTTCACATTAATTTTGATAAAAAATTCTACTTTCACAAGCAAAACTCTTTTATTTTTAATAACTTAAAAATTAAAATTTATGATAGAAAAGGAAATGCGGACAGATTCGAACTGCCAACCTCTGAGTTTTAACCCAGTGCTCTACCGCTATGACTTTGAGCTACACATTTCTATTTATATTAGTATTGCTATATAGCCTTATTTAAAAACTCATACTACTTTCACAAGCAATGTGAGTTATCTTTAGTCACTCTTGACTAGACATAGATAATTACAAGAAATTCATTAATTTTCACAAATTAATAAATTAATATGAGTTTAGAAATACTCATAGATACTCAAATAACCATTTTATCATAATGTAGTAGCTCAGACAAGAATCGAACTTGCACGACCATTCCTGGTCAAGGGATTTTCCTACCACACTTGCTTTTATACAAGCTAACTTACAACCGTGCTCTTATTATTTACACCATTATCAATCCCCGAAGGATTAGCGTGAGAATTTAATCTACTGCTGTAAGTTATTGTGGTCTGGACTATTTCTTTACCATATTAGAAATGTTGCAACTTTCAAAACAGTAATCTCTAATGTGCTTTCTCACATTACGTGAATCTTTATAGACTTCATAAGTATGTATTGAAATTTCTAACTTAGGTATCTCCTATATAGTCTCTACACATTTATGAATACACAAATATAGAAAATTTTGTATTTAAACTTACTAATATCTTTTGCCTAGTCTCGGAAGATACTAATCATTTTCTATACGTACTTTGCATATCCAATTTAGCTCGTCATCACCAAAACCTATGTCACCATAGGTGAGGCTTCTGTCGCAACTTGTATAAGTTGTTTAATTAGGGAGATTCTACTTCTATTGTTTCCAATAGAGCACTCAAAACTATGAAACATTTAATGAATAAGTCCCTCGTGTCTACCAATTCCACCACTGAGCCAGATTGCAACTAATTATCTGCTAGTTGCCAACAATATTTGGGAAAAACCAACATATCGTTATAAAGTTATATGCGTTCAACATCATAATCAAATCCGGATGTGTTGAGGTCTTCCATTAACCAAAATGGGTCATCCAATACATAATCATCCGGAACTTCTACTGTTACTTTTAATACTATTTTCTTCATATTATAATTGTTTTAACATATTTGTAGCTACGTGTAATGAAATATCCACAGTTGTATGAATATCATCATTTAACTTTAAGATATATGTATTATTTTCATCATTCTTTCTAGTTATTTCAGATATGTATTTATGATTTATTAAAAATCCTTGTGTTGCAAGAATAAAATCAATACATAAAACACGTGAAATATTTTTCAATGAACAGCATACAATAATACCATTGCCATGAACATCTATTATAGTACTATATTTACCAGATGTTTTTATACATACAATGTCATTTATGTTTATCTGTTTGTATTCTCGTCCCTTAAACACTAAAAATGTATCGGAGTCAATTTGTATTGTTTTTATTTCCATTATTTATGCAATGTTTTAAAAGTCTATTAAGTGTTACTTCAGATTCTTCATAGAACTGATCTCCTTCAATAGTTACGCCAAATGCCCATAGTAATTGATGAAATCTCATATCAGGATATTCTTGAGCTTTTGCTCTAATTATATCAAGAATCTTTAGATTATACTCTTGTCTATTCATACTCCTATTAATTAGCCCATAATAAAACGAGCACTTATAATATTTTCAGGATGATGAATAGTTTTAGTTAATCCTTTCATCGCCCATTTCACAACATCAGAATGTTTAACTCCACTTTTAAGTTCATGGTAAAACATTAAATCATAAGCTTCTCCACTTTTAAAAGTTACTTTGATTTTAAATGTAGGCTTTTCATCATTTCTAATAAGTTCATTCATTTCTTCATCAGTTACCATGTAACTGAACAGAGGATTAGAAAGATGTTCTTCTTTGTACTTTTTTTCAAGTTCAGCTAAGTTTAACTTTGCACACTTGAGTACATTTTTACAACCAAATTTCTTAGCACTTTCTATTTGTGCTATTAAATTGGTTTTACTAACAAAATAATCTTGTCTTGTCATAATTTATCTATAATTAATGTGTTAATAATCTATTTAAATAATAGGCGATTTTCACTGGTTATATTTAAACTATTCCATTGTCCTCAGCTATCTAACGTTCTTTTTCTTTTTAACCCAAATGATTAATTTTAAGGTAATTACGCTATTTAATAGAGTTACTGAGAGTTGTTTAGTACCTATTAAAATTGTCAGGTGTAGAGATTCGAACTCCTTAGGCTTATTCCCGTACGAGCTATTCACCAATCTAACCCCTCGTAGATGACGGTTCCCACACCGTAAGTCACCTGTTAGATTCTTAGTTAGAATCTTTTAAGAATAATACTAATTCTTTTTTAGTACATGGTATTTCATATTTTTTACACCATTTTCGGATTGTAGTATCTGACACATTATAAAATTTACCTACAGCAACAAATGATTTTAACTCTTTAAATTTATTTATAAAATCCTATTTAGCTGGTAAGTCTACTTTTTGTGCCATTTTAGCAGCACATTTAGGACAATATCTAGCAGCTTTTGTTTTCTTTTCTGCTCCACATAATTCACAAAAATATTTTGCAGCTTTGTTTGCTTGTCCACAATAGTTATCTGTTTGTGAATGACAATTTGGGCATAGCATTTGTAAATTCTCTAACCTATTGTCTCTATTATCGCCGTTAATATGATGTAGCTAACATATTAAAGGATTATCTAACCAATATCCATTCTTACAAGGGCACTTAGGATTCTCACACTCATTCTTTTTAAGACCCTCTTTAATTAACTTTTCTTTTAATTTAGTGGTATGAATATATTTTCCAGTACCTAAATATTCTTTTACTGGGACATAATTCTCAATTCCTTTTTTACTCTTTGCTCCATAAGTAAAATGAGAGTAATCTATATTATACTCTTCTAATCTTTTTCTTAATGTAGCAGTATTATTACCTGCTCTAGGTATATTTAGTTTTTCTAATACCTAAGATAATGAATCACAGTCTGCAATAACTGATTCAATTCTTTCTTTTGACCAATCATACTTCATATTACATATTCTTAAAATTAGAAGGATATAGAGGAGTTAAACCTCTTCTTTTGGGGTCAAATCCCAACGTGACTGTCGTTACACCAATATCCCTTGTATCTAATAGATAGCACTGTAGTGCTACCATTACACCATAGCCCATTATTAAAACTTTCTATCTTCACAGACCGAAAGTTTTCTAACTCTTTAACGTTTTTACAATCCGCTGATTGTAATATAATAATTCAAACAATTTCTATGAATTAGTAGCACTAGCGATACTCGAAATCGCCTTTGGATCTTGAAAGAATCCCGTCCTGACCAGCTAGACGATAGTGCCAAGTAGATTCTCTATCTATCACAGACTAAGAATTCCAAGAAAAAGTAATATTAAGATAAATTCCATGCGCACCCTGTAGGATTCGAACCTACGACTTTCTGACTAATAGCCAGACGTTCTAACCAACTGAACTAAGAGTACAAATCTCTACCTATTTATCGCAAACCGGTAGAGTACCAATTTAAAACGAATATTCTTTTAAGAGAAGTTGTGTTCCCTACGAGATTCGGACTCGTGACCCACAGATTAAAAATCTGTTGCTCTACCAACTGAGCTAAGAGAACTAATATGCACACGGAGTAGGATTCGAACCCACGCTGTTCAACTTTCGTCTCTATAGGTTTTGGAGACCTACCCTTTCGACCACTCAGGCATCCGTATATAGTGGAGATACGTGGAATCGAACCACAATCTCGGGATTTTCAGTCCCGCGCTCTGACCTTCTAAGCTATATCTCCGTATCCCACATTTCTTTAAGGAGAATAGTGGTAACACCTACCTATACTAATAGATTTATTAGTCAGGATTATTATACACATTAACAATATATCAAATTGAATTTGTACGGTAGAAAGGATTCGAACCAATGACCTTCTCGAAATGACCTATTATAAAAAGAGATGCTCTAACCACTGAGCTACTACCGTAAGTACTAGTTTATATCGGAAAACTAGTAAAACGTTAACACATTATTATGGAAACTTAAAAGCCAAATAAATATATTACATCTTTAGATGGACTAAGACTTATATATGGAATATTATTTTCTTCAGTAATTGTAACGATATAATATTTATTAGTATTAATATCTTTACACATATGATATTCCATATCTCCTTGTCTTTTAGAAGAAGTAATCTTTAATACCATCTTACCCCATTTATTATTACTAAAAGTAATAGTTTTTCTAGATTCATTATAAACTACTGAGGTTTTAATGTAAAATGGGGCACTCCATTCACCATCTTTATAAACAGTGATAGAACCATAATTAAACGCATGAGCTATTGTAGTTAATACAATAAAACTCATTAATAAAATAATCTTTTTCATATTACTCAATCTTTTTAATATTAGTACGGAGTAAAGGATTCGAACCAGTATAACCTCTCTATGAATTGTGGAAGTGAGGTGCTCTAGCCATTAAGCTAACTCCGCATATGTGGTCCTGGTGAGAATCTAACTCACGACCCGGATTTTAGAAGAATCCTGCTCTATACACTGAGCTACAGGACCAAGTGCAACTAATTATCTGCTAGTTGCCAACAATATATATGAACTTTACAGAATTACTCTATTATTTCAGTTTCAGATATACACCATTTACCATTAATTTTAATGGCTTCTATCTGTTTATTATTTACTGTCTCAAGAGATACTTTATTTTCTAAAGTTCTATTGAGCGAAATAATGTATTTGTTAGCCTCTTCTTCAGAATTGACTACACGAGACTGAATGCTATTGTTAATAACATTATATATCTTTCTTAAAACTTTCATAATTATAATTTTTATAAAGTTATTAATATATAGAGCATTGTTTCTCAACAACACTCTACTATAGTTTCAAATATCCATTGTAAAAGTAAAAATTTGTTAATTTCAAATTTTATAGTTTAAATCATCATATTTTGCAAATTTTAAACTTTAATACAATACAAAGACAATTTTATAGTATGTCCGTAACATCCACATCATCATCTCCTGGGTCTGGATAATCTCCAATATCACATGTTGTATCATCCTCATTATATTTTGAATAATAAGCAATGTGATTTAACTTATCAATAATATTGTTTACTTTAGCTAATCTATTATAAGTAGAATCTAAAGCTTGATTCAAAGCATTTGCAATAACTTTACACATAGTATGCATAGCTTTATCTCTTACAATTCGATTAGCTACTACCTGGTCGTCCTTATCATTTTTACTTAAAGTAATTTTAGCAACGACTGTTACAGTAGAATTATCAACAGTAAGTCCCCAAGAAGCGAGGTTTTTAATGAAAATCTTTCTTTCTTTAGAAGTTGCAATTTTTAGGAATACCGAAGTATTAGCACTTGAAACTTTTATATTAGCTCCTTCTAAGTGATCCATTATGTACTCTAAATCACAAGACATAGTACAAAACGTACTGTTACCAACTCTCTCAATGCTGTACTTTACTTTTTTAATTGTCTGCATTTTCTTTCGTTTTAGATTGTTTGAATAATTCAATGATGCCTTTTAAAGCATATTCTGGAACATTACCACAAAGACATCCACCATTTACATACAGTTTAATATTACCATAAGCAAATTTAGTAATCTCAAGATTTCCTTCAGCACCATCAGATTCATTCTCTAACCATACTGGAAAATCTTTCCACTCATCTACAGTTAACGATTCATCAATAACTGAATGTTCTTCAATAGTTGGTTTCAGAGCTTTAAAATGCTTTAAGACTAAAGTCTTATGCTTTGAATCAGCAAACTTTAGTTTCTTTGGCTTCTTGCTAAGAAAGAAGTAGTCTTCACCAATCTTAGCCACAACATTTTTTTGTTTAACATTAAATAATAATTCCATAATTTTTAAAATTAATAGTTATATTTATTTAGTTCAAGATTAACTTCAGAAATTAATCTAGATTTATATGTAGCTAATGCTGTTTTATAAGTTTCAGAATCAGCTTCATAATGACCTTCGATATATTCTAAAGTTCCTTCTTTGAACATTACAGTTTTAGATGATAATTTATCTAATAGAAATATTATTCCATCAGATGTCAAAGATTTACCTACAGTAAATCCTTTACTATACATATTAATATGTATATACAAACAGTCGTAGAGACTTAAAGCATTGTTTATATTGCTTTTTATATCTCTTAGTTGGTCAAGTTTTATTTGTTTTACTATTCTATTATGACCAGCAATAGTCCAAATCACGCATAGAATAAAAGCGAGTATAGCAATTCCTATTAAACTTTCATCCATATATTCTTGGTTCTGTATTAATGTTTTTAAAACTCATATATTGGTAAAGCCATTTAACATTATTTACAATAAAAGTGTTACCTTTTATATCTGTAAATAATATTTTCTTGTACTTATCCATAATTAGTCCTGATAACACTAGTAAAGGATTTCTAATATATACTGCAAACGTTCCTCCTTTCACACTTTCTCCAGAAATAGTTCTTAATGTATTATTAAGATATTGATATTTCTTGTTAAAAGCATTAGCATAGTTAGAATGTGCAGTTTTAGAAATATTGTACTCTGCATCAATTTGTGCTGAGAGCATTATTACTAATTCTCCCAACGTATTGTGATCCATTTTTACCATTGATAAATTCCTCCCAAAGATAATTGTGCTTGTAATATTTCTAAGTCACTTTTAATTGGAAGTTCTTTACCATGAATAGCTTTGTACTCTTTACTTACTTGTGCAATAGTTTTCTTTTTAGAAAAAACTAATGCTGTAATCTTAATAATGTCTTTTGTTTCCATTTTTTTTAACTATTTAATTATTAATAATGTGCCATCACCTTTCTCATTTAAGAGTCTGCTACTTTGGATATGCAGGATGTAGGTTTACACTAGAGCCCTATCTGTCACAGACTGAACTCTAATATTTGTCTTTGTAATCTATTGTGCTTATGTACATAATAGATTACTAAAGTAACTAGCCCTATCTATCACAGACCGAACTAGCGAAAATGATCTAAACTGTATATTGTTGATAACTATTTTATTTTAAAAATACATAAGTCTTGTCTTATGATTAACCAATTTACTTTCCAAGATGCCAACTATTTATTATACTCTATAGTACTAGAGTGCAGCTTAATCCTTTTGTATTAATAATATGACAATTACTAATACACTATACTTCTTAAAGATTCGTAACCTTCATATATTGGAAATTCCGAATTAAGAGTAATCTTAATAAATACTCTATCATCAATAGTTACAAGTCCTACAGTTTTAATATTGCGATTACAATTATCAAAACTAGTACAAATAACTGTATTAGAGGTAAAATCTGTTACACCTTTAAAACCCATATCAACAAGAACTTTACATATAGGTGTTAAGTAATAAATACTACCTTCCTTGATAACACAAGAAGAAAATGGAATTACTCTATCACCAATGTGATAAGTTCTAGTATCACGATCTATTGTGAGAGCCTTACCTGCAAGACTCTCACAACCTGATACAATTTTTTTATTTAAGTTCTCTGTATTCATCGATTACGTCAATTAAGTCCTGGAATGTATATTTTCCAATATCTGATTTATCTTCAACCAAATAAAGAGCTTTAGCGATTTGTTTAAGCTCAAATTTAGTTAACTCACCCAACTTGTACTGCTCAATTTTTTTAACTAGCACTCGCATAGTGTCATAAGCATTGTAAGAGAAAGTATGTTCTCCGCCAGATTTTCTAGTATATGTAATATATTTACTATCACAATACTTTATATCATCATGGTTAATAAGACCATTAGCACAAGCATCCATTTGAGCTTTCAAAGCTTCTACTATAACATTAGTATAAGCCTCAAATACTTTCTCTGCAAACTCTTTGAAATCTTTTTTTGATGGAGTTTCAGAGAATGCTACTTTCTTAAAAGGAATAGTCACAGAAATTGTGTATTCCTTTTCATTTTGTATTACATTTATCATGAATTCATTTCTTTAAAATCATCATACGCTATTTTACCCATTCCTACAAGTAGGACAATTAAAATAATATTTTGTAAGAGTATCATAACTTATAATTGTTTTGTTGGTATTCTGCTACTAATAACTTAGCATTATCTGCAAGTGCTATAATATTAGATTTTAACAATCTTTTATAAGCACACAAGATAATACTGTAACAAGTTTGTTCAGAATCATATGGTTCTTCTTTACAGTCTTCCCATTGTGCAATGGTTAGAGTATTAAGACCATAAATTCCTCCAATATAAACCTCATTTATTGTCATAAGGTTTATATCTTTAGTTCTAAACATTCCATACATATCTGGACCAAGGTTAGCATTACGAAAACCTTTACGCCAGATTCTTTTATGGAGTATCATACACTCAGATAGAGTATTGGCATTACCAATTTTAGTAAGCCAACACTCATAACTATTAACAAGACTTTGTTGAAATTTGTAATCTGCAACATTCTTGTTTAATTCACCTTTATGGAAAATTTTATTCCAAATGTTGTATTTCTTCATTTTATTTAAATCGTTAAATTGTTTACAAGTTTAAATACCGCAGTATCAATAGATACATAATACATTTTTCGTTGAGTAAATTTCCCATTAATTATAAGATTCATCAACTTAGCTAATTCTACTGAATATGGAATATTAGTAGCTTTTACTAAGAGTTGAATTGCATAATTATGAGATTTACGATTGGCTACAGACATGTTATGTGTTTTAATAACTTGTTTACGCCAATATAAATGTTCCTTAGTTTTTATCTCTCGCAGATACAACTGGTGTACCTGCAAGAGAGTTGACCTACCTGTTAACATGGAATTATTTATTTACGTTCGTCTAATGCTTTATATGCTAAACTATCAGCACACATACTTTCATCAATCTGACTAGCTTGATTACGTACTACATTACGTAAGTCAGAATTTTCTGACTGAAGAGTAGCTATTGTAAATAACAATGCTACAATTACTATCCCTAAAAGAATAGTAGAGATTACAAAGATATTATTTTTCATTTCTGTAAAGTGTTTAATTGGAATAGAGTTGATAACCCACTACCTTAATTAGTATTTTATTGCATAATACTACTAGTTGCCACATCGGGTGGTACTGCAACCATATTATTTTACAACTCTATTCCTTATTGCCATTTAAATTGTTAACTAATAAAAGTAAGCAGTTTTAATACTTACTCAGGTACATTTCTAATGTTTATTTCAACAATCTTGTCATAACATACATAAAATGTATATTTATCATTGCTAAAATATACACCTTTTGTAGTAAAATCGTCTACTTCAACATTATTATAAACTTTGCCACTAGCTGTAACAATAGTGACATTAATGCTACCATCCTTTACAGGCATAATAGCTTCACAAATATTCATTGCTAAATGGTTATTCATAATAAATTCCCTTGCATTTTAAAAATTGATAACTAATAAAAAGTGAGCAGTTTAAAGTCTTACTC
>ULST01028287.1_pt1 | contig 12845 bp, 8 predicted proteins | sample 1956951 | NCBI WGS metagenome assembly ULST01 (sample SAMEA4835716, study PRJEB28245) | human gut metagenome | biome: gut microbiome; material: fecal sample | place: Denmark | collected 2008 | reverse complement strand
TACAGCCCGCATAAACTTCGGCAGAGCCATCATGCGGCCGATGCGGCTGGGCTGCAGGTACAGGCGGTAAGCCCATTCCAGACGGTTTCTCTGCATCCAGAGAGGCGCCCTCTTCAGGTTGCCGCTCATGACGTCAAATACACCGCCGATTCCCATAGAAAGAACGCCCAATTCCTCCTTGTGGGCATAGAGCCACTTTTCCTGCTTTGGCACGCCAAGGCCGGCAAAAAGCAGCTTTGCCCCGCTTTTTTTAATATCTTCGATAATTTTCTTTTCTTCTTCTTCATTGAAATAGCCGTCATGGCAGCCTACCAGGGAAAAACTTCCGTGGTCTTCCATGAATTTTCTGGCTGCTTTGGCAGCTACCCCCGGATTTCCCCCCAGGAAATAGACCGGCCAGTTCATGGCCGAGGCCTTTTTCAAAAGCTCTGTGGTCAGATCCGCCCCGGTCACCCGTTCCGGGAAGGGGGTGCCCAGCTTTTCTCCGGCCCAGAGTACGCCGGCGCCGTCAGGAACCACAAGATCTGCGCCGTTCAGTATGCGGGCCAGCTCAGGGTCCTTTTGCGCAATCATAATCATTTCTGCATTGGCCGTGGCAATCATGGAAGGCTTCCCTTCCATGATTCTCTTTTCCGCAAAGGCCAGTGCCTCTTGCATGGTCACCGCATGGATGCGGATATCCATGACTACATGGGATGTCAACGTTAAATCCTTCATTTCGTACTGTAATTCGGTGCTTCCTTCGTAATGCTTACATCATGAGGATGGCTTTCACGGAGGCCGGCGCCGGTGATTTCAATAAACTGGGTTTCCTCATTCATGGTTTTGATATCCGGCGTGCCGCAGTAGCCCATGGACGCCCGGAGACCGCCGATGAGCTGGAAGAGCACATCGGACACATGGCCCTTGTAGGGGATCTGTCCTTCAATGCCTTCCGGTACCAGTTTCTTCGCATTCTGCTGGAAATAGCGGTCCTTGCTTCCGGCCTGCATGGCTCCCAGAGAGCCCATGCCGCGGTAAGCCTTGTATTTCTTACCCTGATAAATGATGGTTTCTCCCGGGCTTTCGTCGGTGCCGGCCAGGAGGTTCCCCAGCATGACAGAGGAAGCGCCGGCGCCAAGGGCTTTGGCAATATCGCCGGAATACTGGATGCCGCCGTCGGCAATGATGGGTACCCCTGTGCCTTCAGCCGCCCTTGCGCAGTCATAAACAGCGGTAATCTGGGGCACACCGATACCTGCCACCACGCGGGTGGTGCAGATGGAGCCAGGGCCAATGCCTACCTTCACCGCATCTACGCCGGCTTCAATCAATGCTTTGGTGGCTTCATAGGTTGCCACATTGCCTGCAATCAGTTCCAGATGAGGGAAATCTCTGCGGAGGCGGCGGATAGTTTCAAGCACCCCTTCGCTGTGACCATGGGCCGTATCGATTACGAGCACATCTGCTTTGGCAGCAAGGAGGGCTTCCACCCGGTCTTCCACATCCGGTGTCACACCGATGGCTGCTGCTGCCAGAAGGCGTCCGTCCTCATCCTTCACGGCATTGGGATATTTCTTCATCTTTTCGATATCCCTGATGGTGATGAGCCCCTTCAGGTATCCCTCTTTATCCACCAGCGGCAGTTTTTCGATGCGGTGGGCCTTCAGGATTTCCTTGGCTTCATCAATGGTGGTGTTTTCCGGAGCTGTCACCAGACCGTCATGAGTCATGATGTCACTGATTGGGCGGGACAGGTCCGTCTCAAAACGCATATCTCTGTTAGTAATGATGCCTACCAGCTTTCCATCTTCCGTAATGGGAACGCCGGAAATATGGTATTTATTCATCAGTTCGTCCGCATCAGCCAGGGTGTTGTCCGGAGCCAGGTAAATAGGATCCACAATGACGCCGTGTTCGGAACGCTTGACCAGCTTCACTTCCCGGGCCTGTTCGTCGATGCTCATATTCTTATGGATGACGCCGATACCGCCTTCACGAGCCATGGCAATGGCCATTTCCGCTTCCGTTACCGTATCCATACCGGCACTCATAATGGGGATGTTCAGCCGGATATGTCTTGTGAGCTTCGTGCTTACGTCCACATCCCGGGGAAGTACCGTGGAATGGGCCGGAATCAGAAGTACATCATCAAAAGTAAGCCCTCTCTTGCCAAACTTGTCTGCTCTCATCATAGCCTCCGTTTCTTGAAATCAGATTTCCTCTTTCACTTCAGGTATATGATTTTGAATCCATTAATTTAATCATTATAACATAAATAAAAGGTACAGGAAAACAGGAATTGCAAAGGGGAAAGGTTTGCGGCCCTTTACTTTCCATCCTCTTCATACAGTTTCTTGAAGAAGGCGCCGCCGAAGCGATGGGAAAGTTCATCTCTGAAATCAGCACCGCCATCCACCGCCCGCTTTGCCTCCTTCCTCGCCTTTTCCAGAAGAGGCAGGTCCTTCACAATATCCGCCGCCTTCAGGTCCGGCATGCCATGCTGGTGGTAACCGAAAAATTCGCCGGAGCCCCGAAGGAGGAGATCCTTTTCGGAAAGGAGGAAGCCGTCCTGGATTTCACACATCAGTTTCATGCGGAGCCGGGTGATTTCATTCTGGTTGTCGGAATAGAGGATGCAGTAGGACTGGGCGCTGCCCCTTCCTACCCGTCCCCGAAGCTGATGGAGCTGGGAAAGGCCGAACCGGTCCGCCCCATAGACGAACATGATGGTGGCATTGGGCACATTCACCCCCACTTCGATGACCGACGTGGCCACCAGAAGATTGATTTTCCCGTCATGGAAATCAGTCATGACCCGGTCCTTTTCCGCATTCTTCATGCGGCCGTGCACCAGGCCCACCTGAAACATGGGAAACACCTTTTCCTTCAGCTGTTCATACACCGCCACCGCAGAGGCCAGATCCTGCTTCTCGCTCTTTTCCACCAGCGGGCACACCACATACACCTGATGGCCGGCGGTCATTTCCCTTCCCATGAAATTGAATACCCGCTGAAGCAGGGCGCTGCCGATGGCATAGGTCTTCACCGGATGCCGTCCCGGCGGCATGCCCCGGATGGAGGAGAGGTCCAAATCCCCGTAAATGGAAAGAGCCATGGTCCTTGGAATAGGCGTGGCCGTCATCACCAGGATATGGGGATAGCCTCCCTTCGTTTCCAAAGCCTTTCTCTGCTTTACGCCGAACCGGTGCTGTTCGTCCGTAATGACCAGTCCCAGATGGGCAAACACCACATCCTCCTCAATGAGGGCATGGGTGCCGATGAGCACATCAATGGACCCATCCTTCAGCCCCTTCAGGATTTCATTTCTTTCCTTCGTCTTCGTCTGGCCTGACAAATAAGCCACATGGATGGGAAGTCCCTTATAAAACTCCTGGAAGGTCCTGTAATGCTGTCCTGCCAGCACTTCCGTAGGCGCCATCAGCGCTCCCTGGTATCCGTTCTCCACGATTTTCGCCAGTGCCAGCGCCGCCACGGCGGTTTTGCCGCTTCCCACATCCCCCTGGATGAGGCGCTGCATGGGGATGAGTCCCTCCATGTCGTCCTCAATATCCGAAAAGGCCTGCTGCTGCCCAGCAGTCAGATGGAAGGGGAAATTATCAAGCACCGACCGCACCAGCTTTCCCGACGGCGCGCACTTGATGCTCATCACATGGCTCTCCCGCTTCTTCCGAAGAAGCAGTATGCCTGCCTGCATGAAGAAAAGCTCCTCAAAGGCCGTACGGCGCCGGGCCTCCTTCTGCTCCTCCCAGTTCTTCAGATTGTGCATAGCCCGGGCTGCCTCCAGCCGGCCCATGAGATGCTCCCTTTTCAAAGTGTCCGGCGGCAGGTTTTCATCCATATCCTCCACCTGGTCCAGGGCAATGGAAATCATATCCCGCATCTTCCCGATGCGTATGCCTTCGGTTAAAGGATACACCGGTACCAGCTTCTGAAAAGAAGAAAGCTCCTTTGGCTCTACGATTTCGATTTCTGCATTGGAAATCTGGAGCTTTCCGTAGTTGTACTCAATCCGGCCGTAGGCCAGCACATACGTGTCCTTCCGGAAAGTTTCCCCTTTCCAGGGCTGGTTGAAATACACCAGGGTCACGGCGCCGGTGCCGTCTACCAGAAGCACATTCAGTATGCTCATGCCCCGCCTTGGCGTGAGCATCCGGATATCCGCCACCCTGCCGTAAATGACAGCCTCATCATCGGGCGAAAGCTCCTCCATTTTTGTGATTTTGGTCCAGTCCTGGTAGCGCCGGGGATAGAAGGAAATCAGATCCTCCACCGTGGCTATGCCCAGCCGCGCCAGCTTTTCCTTCATACTGGGCCCTACGCCCTTAATATATTGTACCGAATCTGATAAATGCATGAGGAAAACCTTTCCGAAAACAGAGCCCGGAAAAAGAGTGCCCGGGACAAAACAGCAATATCTCTATTTATTATATTCCTGAAAATTGATTACGTAAAAGACTTGCTTAAAAAAAGCAATTGTGATATATTATGAATGTTGCAATTGCGGAAGTGCAAGGAGGTGTAGCACATGGCTAACTATTGTGAAGTTTGCGGCAAGAAAACCGCTACGGGATTCAACGTATCCCATTCCCATCTGAAAACAAAGAGAACCTGGAAACCGAATATCCAGAGAGTTCGCGTACTGGTAGACGGACAGGTCAAGAGAATGAATGTCTGCACTCGTTGCCTTCGTTCTCATAAAGTAAACAGAGACATCTGATTTCTTTGCATTTTCAGCCGGCCAAAGCCGGCTTTTTTGCATGGTCTCTTTTCCGACCCCGAAAAGTTCATATATGGTATATAAATAAAAGGAGCGGTGAAATCATTGAACCTGTGATTTCACCGCTCCTTTCTCTTACCTTCCTTTAACCCAGGGGTGATTGGACCGCCGGTGGCCTATCCGCCTTCTGCCCCAGGGAGATACCACGCTTCTCGTGACAGGTCCCACCTTTTCCTTATGAAGGTCAGACAGGTCCCCTTTTACTTCCCGGTTATTCGCTTTTAGTTTTTTCGTCAGGGGAAGAAGCAGTTTCTTCAGCTTTTCCAGCACCTTCAACGCTTTTTCCATCCCTTTCTGCCGCTTCAGCCTGTTTCTGGCGGGCCCTTTCTTCAATCTTTGCCCGATACTCCTCAGCGGTACTCATCATATCTGCCTTTGCCTGAGTGGCCGCTTCCACAGCAGCATCCCGATACCGGCCTGCCGATTCCATGACCTTGTCAGAAATCTCCTGGGCTTTGGCCTGGGCCGTTTCCGCCTGCTCCTGGGCCTGGATTTTCAGCTTGTTTGCCTGGATTCTGGCCTCCTGCATCTGTACCCGGGCCTGGGCCTTCAGCTTGTCCGACTTCAGCTTCATCTGCTGCGACTGGATTTCAGACTGCCGCTTCATTTCCTCTGTCTTCTTCTGGAGCTCATCCATCTGCACCCGGGCCTGGGCCTTCATTTCATCAGCCCGGCGGGCTGCGTCTTTTCTGAACTCCCTGGACTTGATGCGGGCAATGGCCTGCAGATCCCGCGCCGTTTTTTCCGCCGTTTCCTGGGCCACTTCCGATGCACCAAGGGCGGTGTACTTGGCCTTTTCGATCTGCTCGTCAGTGACGCCGGCCTTCTTCAGCGCATCCACCAGCTTATTTCCCAGCATGCCGGCAGACTCGGTGAGCTGGCGGGCCAGCTTGTCTACTGCTTCATGAGCCTTTTCCGGATATACGTCATTCCAGTTCTTCTTCAGCTCCGCTGTGAAATCCTTCTTTTCATCGCCCAGGGGTTCATCCTTCTTCGGATTCTCTTCCAGTTCCTTTACATCCTTTTCCCCTTCCGCCTTTTCTTCTTCAAAAACGGCACGATAGGGTTTCGTATCATCGGGCATGCCGTCCTTGATCCAGCGCTGGGCAGCCTTGCCGATGCCGTAGGTCACAGAAACGCCGATGGGGATCTGCATGAAGGAAATAGGAATCAGCGTGGCCAGCATGGATCCCACCACCGTAGCCCCCAGGGAGCCGATAAAGGACAGTACTGCCTTCTGGTTCAGCTCCACGCCATAGACCGTACCGATTTTAGAAATCATGTACACCTCATTGGCCACCAGGGCAGCGGTGCCCAGAAGGGGAGCCGCCACAATGACGCCGGCCCGGCCCGCAGCCCAGCGGATGAGCCCTTCCGCTTCCTTATCCCGGTCATCAATGATATTGATTTCCATATCAGGCTCCGGAGAATCCACATGGACTTCTTCCGTTTCCTCCGCAGCAGCTGCCGGTACCTGTGCTTTTTCCTTCTCCGCCGGCAGACCTGCCGGTTCCTTCTCAGCAGGAAGTCCGGCTTCCGCTTTTTCTGCCGGAAGGCCGGTCTCCTCCTTTTCCATGGGCGGCTTAGCCGCTTCCTTCACCTCAGGAGCTGCTTCAGGACGAACAACCGGTGTCTTTTCCATATCTCTTTCTTCGCTCATAGAAACCTCCCTGCCCGGACATCCGGGCCGTAAACCATGAATCTGCCAGTGTAAAGAATGGCTGATGTATGGTGATTTCAAACCATTACTTATCTCTATTATACCTAAAAACATAAAAAGCACCAATAGAAATTCTGATTTCACAGGCCCCTGCCAGGCAGTCCCTGCCCTTTATAATTAAATATTCTCTGACCGGCTATACTCCTCTTTCTATTTCTCTCCCCTGATACCCTTTCCCCTTCTCCCTGACTATGCATATAGAAACAGCCAATGCTGAAAACCTTCTTGTAAATCCTGCAGGCGCCCATCCATGGAGCAGGAGGGAGGAGGTGAAAAAGGCGAGGCTGCTTCCCTTCAGTGCACTGAAAACAGAAAAGTCCCTTCGGCCTCCGAAATGAAAGCCCTGATGCAGGAAGCCTCTTCATTTCATTCATGAGAAGTGCCTTTTCAAAAAAGGCTTCACCTCTCCGGTGAGGCCTTTTTGGCATGGTGTAAATGGATGGCGTCTCGGGAATAAAAGCAAGAAAAAAAGAAGGTCTTTCCCGGTGAGGAAAGACCTTCTTTTCTTTTTACCAGTCTGTAAGGCCGCCGTCCACCGGAATAGCGGCGCCGGTAATGAAGGAAGCTTTCGGTGAGAGAAGGAAGGCAATCAGTTCCCCCACTTCTTCCGGACGGCCAATGCGCATCAAGGGGTACCAGTCTCCCATTTCTTTGCGACTGCCGCCGTAGTCGCGAAGCTGCCTGTCCAGAAGGGGTGTATCCACATCTCCGGGGCATACCACATTGGCCCGGATGTTTTCCACTGCCATTTCCAGGGCCAGAGAGCGGATGAAGGAAACCAGGGCGCCCTTGGTAGCGCCGTAGAGGCTGCACTGCACATTGCCCTGGAGAGCGGCGTCAGAAGCCACTGCCACAATGCTTCCTGCCGCCCCCCTCATGGCAGGGATGGCCTCCCGGGTCAGTTTCATGGCGCCGAAAACGTTGACAGCAAAGAAGTGCTCCATTTCCTCATCAGTCGTATTTTCCAGCAGTTTTTCTTCATAGATGCCGGCGGAAAGGACAAGACCCGTGATTTTTCCAATGGCCGATGCCGCTTTCACCGCCTTTTGGCAATCTTTTGTAACTGTCACGTCGCAGTGAATGTATAGGCTTCCCCTGACCTGCTCCTGGGCCTTCTGTCCCCGTTCTTCATTTCTTCCCAGAAGAACGGGCCGAAGGCCTTCACCTGCCAGAATTTTGGCAGTGGCAAGACCAATGCCGGAAGTGCCGCCGGAAATAAGAACTGTCTGTACCATGGAATTCTCCTTATTTGGCAAGAGAAGAAACGTAAACGAACTGGATGCCCTCTTTTTCCAGCTGGGGCACCATCTGGCGGAAGGCTTCCGCCGTCTTGGGTCGGCAGTGTCCGATAATCACGTAGGTGCCGTATTTCTGCGCCCGTTTGGCCGCTTCCCGGATCATGGCGGATATGGCCGCCACGTCGGCTTCATTATCTACGAAAAGATCATTTCTTACATAGGGCACGCCGTAAGAGGCCGCTGCTCCGTCAGCAGCGGTGGTGGAATTGGTGCGGCTGTCGAAGAAGAAGAGATGGCGGTGGTGGAGCTCATTCATTACCACGTCCATGGTGTGACGGTCCGTGGTGGCCTTGGAACCCTGATGATTATTGATGCCCACCGCTTCCGGCACCTGGGAAAGAGAGCTCTTCAGAAGGCTCCTGATTTCCTCATCGCTCATGGAAGTCAGGATAACCTTGGATTCCATACCGATACCGGAAACCGATTCCATAGGCTGGTGAAGAATCACAGGAAGGCCATGGGCATGCCAGGACAGGACAGCATCCCTGGTGTGCACCTGGTTCGGCATGACAGCCAGAGTCAGGGGGATGCCCAGGGATTCATAGACATGCTGGGATGCCAGGTCCCGTCCTGCATCATCGATGACCACGGCCAGCTTTCCCTTTACTGCAGAAGGCGTATTGGGCTTTGGCGCAGAGGCTGGCGCAGCTTTCAGGGGAGCTGCATTCTGTTTGGCAGGAGCCTTCGTATGTCCTGCATCCTTCTTCACGGAAGGAGCAGCGGCTGCCGGGGCCGCAGGAGCAGAGGAGGAAGCAGAAACAGTGGACGAAGGGGTAGATGAAACAGCGGAGGAAGCCGCTTCCGTTGGCTTTCCCTGCAGGGAAGAAGAGGCCGCTGTGTTCTCATGGTTTTCCTCTTTTCCTGTAATTTTAGACACAATGGAAGGCAGACTGAAGGAAGCCTTTTTCCCCTTTTCCATTGTCTGGCTGCCGTCCTTTTTTTCATTGGAGGAAACGCTGCTTCCCGCCGGTTCTTCATCATCGGCCTTTACCTGCACCGTCACCACCTTATCCATGGCGGCTTTGATTTTTTCTTTCACGCTTTCCGGCGTACCCTGGTCTTCCTTCGGTACCAGCCCCTGCATCTCCTTATCGTTAAACAGGTGGCCAATGGTGGTAACGTTCTGGGCCACCTCCGAATCAGGGGCATTGGTCATGCGGTCCGTCATATAGGCAGAACCCATAATGAGGGCTATAAAGAAGAGAAGCACCAGAAAAGGATGGCCTCCCTTCTTTGCCGCTCTCGTTCTCCGCACCCGCTTTTTTCCTGCCATGGTATTCTCCTCATGTATGAAATAGTAATCATCGAATTTATTTTCTATATTATATCATACGGGAGAAAAAGGTTCAGAGCCTCAAAGGAGTCACCGCTTCGCCCTGGGTTATGGCCTGCTGCGGCAGGCAGGCTATGCGGAAGGGCTTTGAAACGTAAAAAATACCGACCAAGAACAGCCATAAAAAAAGGACTGCCCGGGCAGTCCTCTTTTTACATAGCCATCAGTAGCCCTTTTTCTTATCCACTTCATTCAGCAGCTTCTCGCCGCGGCTGAAGGCGATGAAATTGGTTTCCAGAAGGAAGGTGAGCTTATTCCAGAAATCCGGTACCATGGAAGCAATGTGAGGGGTCATGATCACATTTTTCATGTCCCAGAAGGGATGATCTTCAGGAAGCGGTTCCTTGGAGAAAACGTCCATGCAGGCGCCGGCAATGTCCCCTTCCTCAAGAGCCTTCACCAGGGCCGGTTCATCCACCACAGAGGCCCGGGCAATGTTGATGAAAAGGGCTGATTTCTTCATGGCTTTGAATTTTTCCTCATCGAAGAATTTATCCGTTTCCGGTGTGGCAGGAAGAGCAGCGATGATGATGTCTGCCTTGGGCAGGACATCCATGATTTCTTCCTGGGTGAATACATGGTCTGCGAACATTTCATGGGACAGATGTTTCTTCACTGCCAGAATATGGGTTTCAAAGACCTTGGCCCGCTGAGCAATGGCCCTGCCAATGCTGCCGAAACCTACAATAAGGATGGTCTTGCCGAAAAGGGATTCCCCGTGGGGTCTGGACCAGGTATGGGCGCTCTGGCTGCGGACAGCATCAGGGATGCGGCGGAACCAGGAAAGAAGGAGGGCCATGGTGTGCTCCGACACCGCCCGGTCATGGACACCGTGGGAATTGGTGAGAATAATGGGCCTTTCCATCATACTGGGAGTAAGGAGTTTTTCCACCCCGTCAGACAGGGAATGAACCCAGCGCACATGAGGCGCTGCCTGAAGGAGGGGCTCCACATCCTGAAATCCCCAGAGAGCAATGGCATCGGCATCTGCCACATGGGGCAGGGCTTCCTTCGGTGATTTGTAGGCTTCCACCACGGAGCCGGGCACCGCCTTTTTCAATGCATCGATTTTTTCATCGGATAACTTGTTAATCACAACCAGTTTCATAGGAATCAACCTCTTTCATTGAAATCATGGCAATCCTGTTTTCTGTATTATATCATACTGTGGGGCCAGAAAATTCTTTTCGCAGCCTCTCAGGCGGAGTGCCCTGGCCGCCTTACTTCCTGTTTCCCCTTGGGAGGAATTCCCGCGCAGTAGGAAAAGATGTACGTTGACAGGACTGGGCCCTTGGACACGCCTTCGGTGTGAAGGTTCATAGGATTCATGGGATTCGAAAGGTTCAGAGGGTGGTGGCGGCTTCGCCGCAATAGATAGCCTGCACAGTAAACGAGCATCTTAATGCCCGACAGTGGCGCCGCGGGCGACGGAGGATCGCAGGATTTTCGCTGAAAACCCGAGGCCCCCAAGGGGGCTGCTGTGACTTTTAAAGGTTTTATCTCTAAATCCCCGACGGCCGATTTATGACCTAATATGCCATCGGAGATGCAGAATGATCCGAGATAAACCACTCATCACAAAAAATCTGGTTAGTAACCAGATTATGGCTATTTTTTTAGGAGTATTTCAGCACATCAAAACAATAGAAAAAAGGTCCGGAATGAATCGTATTTATCGATGAATTCCAGGCCTTAAATTCATGGAGCCGGCAACAGGATTTGAACCTGCGACCTACGCATTACGAATGCGCCGCTCTACCAGCTGAGCTATACCGGCATGAACATATATATATTACAGGACGTCCCTGTATTTGTCAAACTCTATTTTCACCCTCCTCTATGGAGGGCAAATAAAAAATCCGCCAAAAGCGGATAAAAAATGGAGCGGGTGAAGGGAATCGAACCCTCGTAACCAGCTTGGAAGGCTGGCGCTCTACCATTGAGCTACACCCGCATAAATGGTCGGAGCAGCAGGATTTGAACCTGCGACCCCTTGGTCCCGAACCAAGTGCGCTACCAAACTGCGCTATGCCCCGACAACGTAATTGATTATACCAGCAGACCTGCAATCTGTCAATGGATTTTTAGGAAAAATCTTTATTTTTTCTTTTCAGCCTGTGGCATAACAGCAAACCTGAGGAAGCCTTTTCCTTTGGCACAAGGAAAAGGCTTCCTCAGGTTTGTGCCTTTGAAGAGAGCCTCCCCAAGTCCATGGGCAGGCTCTTTGAAAGCCTTATATTTCACGTACAAAAAGGGGCTTCCTGTAAATCATTTCTTCACAGCCCCTTTTGATTTTAATAGTCTTCATCCCAGGCGTTGATATATACCGGTTCCAGTTCCATCATTTTCTGCTGGTCTTCAGTGAAATGCTTTTTCAGAATCACTGCTTCATACACAAATTTCTGGAAATAGGCTTCTGAGCACACAAAGTACCCGTTGTCCCCCACGTCCTTGCCCCAGGAGTTCTCGATTTTCCAGCGGTCCGGATTTCCTTTTTCGTCCAGATGGACGCCGGTGAGAAGCATGGCATGGGTAGCGGAGCTGGCGCTGTATTCCAGCTGTTTTCCCTTATCCATGTCCATGGAGAACCCGCCGAGAAGGTCTTCATACCGCACGCTCACCGGGTCCCACACCCCTTCTTTTCTAGCGCCTGCCGCACCGGCATCGCAGGCAAACCACACAGGCTCGCCGGCTTTCAGCTGCTTCACGCAGAGATCTTCCATATCCTTCCCCGTAAGATTCAGCCCCTTCATATCCCGGCCTGCCATGTTTTCCACCCCGTGGAATGCGATGAGGCGACCCAGAGGTTTATCAAAGGTAGGTTCATTGATGACAGCCATGTAGTCATAGAGAGAAATCCCTACGTACTTGTGATAGAAATCGAGGGGCGAAAGTTCCCGGTCCTCATGGAAATGGTTATCCTTATCGCGATAGGAGAAATCAAAAGTCTGCACCGGCTCGCCGAAGGCAATGCATTCTGCCTTATACACCTCTTCCATCATTTCCGCTTTTCTGGCGTAGGGATCCCTGCCAGCCCTCACCAGCTCCCGAAGCTCCATGGCATCCTTCCGGAGGAGGCGGTTCATGGTAGAAACGAAGCGGTCCGTATGGCCGGACTGGTATGTTTCCGGCTGCACCTGTTTCGGCACCACGCCGTACTTCTCCACCAGGTCCGCCGCCTCGGTCCAGTATCCTCCGTCGCTCATGCCGCGGAGCACATACTGCATAAGCTGTCCCTTCACCGGCGCATCTGCATTTGCAATCACCATTTCAAGGAAATTGTTCGCTTTCTCCAGCTTGTCATAGAAGGAAAGGTAATTCTGGGACAGCTCAAACTGCTCCAGATGGCACTTTTCTGCCACCTTTTCCCTGAGAATGTTCAGCGCCGCAAAAAGCCAGCAGCGCCCCGACTGTTCCTGGGCCGTAATCCCCCGGGTCTTCACTTCCACTGTGAAGGCCCCTTTCAGGGCCGCTCCCTTCGCAGGATGATAGGCCAGATTCATCATATCCGTCTTCGCCAGAGTGCCATGAAGCACCTGGGCATTTTTATCTGCTTCATAGGCTTTACGAAATGTCTGAAGCAGGGTATCTGAAATATCTTTCATCATATTCCTCCTTTGGGCCACTTTGCGGCCCGGATTCAGATGGTTCATAGGATTCAGAAGGTTCATAGGGTTGTGGTATCGCCCTTACGGTGCACAGCGAACACATTTT
>ULST01016490.1_pt1 | contig 12970 bp, 10 predicted proteins | sample 1956951 | NCBI WGS metagenome assembly ULST01 (sample SAMEA4835716, study PRJEB28245) | human gut metagenome | biome: gut microbiome; material: fecal sample | place: Denmark | collected 2008 | reverse complement strand
AGGACGCTGAACTTCCTCACGGAAAACAGGATTGACAGCTATGCAGAGCTTTCCGCAAAAATCGCGGAAGTGAACGCGGCAAACGAACAGGCGGCAGGCGCATTAAAGGGCGTCGAACGGCGGCTTGCGGATATGGCGGTGCAGATTAAGAATGTCACGACCTATCAAAAAACAAAACCTGTCTATGACGCATACCGCAGAGCAAAGGACAAGGCGGCGTACCGCGCCGCCCACGAAAGCAGCTTAATTCTCTTTGAAGCTGCCGCAAAAGCGGTCAAGCCCGCGTTGGTCGGCGGCAAGCTCCCCAATGTCGCCGCGCTGCAAGCGGAGTATGTAAAGCTCCAAGAACAGAAAGAAACGCTCTACGCCGACTATGGCAGGCTGAAAAAGCAGGTCAAGGAGTACGACGTTATCAAGCGGAACATCGACAGTATTTTGCGGCGTGAAAGTGAGCCGGAGCGGGGTAAGGAAAATGTGCGCGGATAAATGCGGATTGTGTGGAAATCTCCGAAAAAGCATGGTATGATGAAACTATCCCAATGTAGGACTGCTGAACGCTATCCATATTTTTATGAAACAGAGGTGAGGTTATGACGCGAGGTGAGATTTGGAAAGACTTTTTTAAGAAAACGGTTTTGACCGTTCTGATTGCCGGAGTGCTGTTTTATTGGGCTACACTGGTATTCACAAAGGACGGGGCAACGAACTATTTTTATGTGTGGCTGTGCTGCGGCATCCCCTTTGGCATACGCCGTATGTTCGTGTGGCTTATCCCACGCGGCTTTGACCTTTCCGGCACGGTGGGCGTCGTTGCGCTCAACTTCATTGTGGGCGGCTTGATTGGCGGCGTCATTCTGATATGGCGGCTTGCGGTCGCGGCATGGTATATCCCTCTAACGATATATCGGCTTCTAAACGTCGGCAGGGTCGGCGTAGCAGAAATCGGCGAGGAATAAGCAAAAAAAGAGAACGGGGCGCGGCAGCCGATGATGGCCACCGCGCCCCGTCTGTTCGTGGGTGCTGCTTTAAGGGTCTGTTACGCAGTAGAACGCTGTTTTTGCGGGTTTAGGTATAAATCCCTTGTCATGCTCAAATCGCGTCTGAAAAGCGGCATGGCGCAAGGGCTTTTTCGTGCCTACTGCGTAACGCGGGCGCGTCGTTTCCGCATCCGCTCGGCGGCTTGCCTGCGGGTGATCCGCTTGCGGCAGTCCGGGCAGTATTTGACGCTGTTTGAGGTGGACGCAAACGCCGCACCGCACTCGGCGCACCGCCGCCTGTCCTCGGCTTGGTAAAGCTCCGCGTAAAGCAGCTTGTCGGCGGGAAGTACGGCATTTTGAAACCATCTGCAAAGAAGCGAATAGGAAATGAGCTGCGGACAAACGCACTCGTCCCCATCGTCCAGCAAAATGCAGTTCCCGCCCATACAGTTGCAGCAGGTTTTCTTGATAAGGGCGTTTGCTTTGCGGCTCTGCTGCGGCGTTAGCCGTTTCAGCCCGCTCATACTTCGTCGGCGGCAGATACGGCGAGAGCGGCAAAGTCGGCGTCGCTCATGGCGCGGAGCTTTGCAAGGGTACGCAAGGCAAGCTCGCGCATTTCGCCGTCCATATAGGGCAGCGCATCCGTCATTTCCCCGATAAGCTCCCTGCGCGTATCGGCGATGTAGATGCTGATAAGATTTGTTTCCTCAACGGTAAATCGGTTCATGCTCATACCTCCATTTCGTGATGTTTTGTTTTTGCCACCCGCTTCGGAGCGGCTTTCTTCTTGTCGGCGGCAAGCTGCGCCCGGATAGAGGGGCGGGGCTTGCGAATATCCCGGTCGCGGTTTTCGGTCTTGTCGATCAGCGCATAGATGCCATGCCTGCCCTCGATTTTGGAAAAGGTCAGCGTCTTGTAGGGAAGCAGCGAGAAAAGGCGGTCAACGTCCCGGCTCGACGCAAGCATCAGAAACGCCGGGGCAAGCTCTGTCATGTAGTGGGTTTTGTTCGGGCTGTTGGGGCTGTACTGACGTTTCATGTCGGCAACAATGCGCCGTGCTTCGGCTTCAATCAGCCCGTCGCGCAGGGCGGCGATATGCGCCTTGAAGTCCCCCGGTGAAAGCTGCTCACGGCTGCGCCGTTCCTCTTGCAGAATGTCGCGCAAGGCTTCGGGGGCGTTTGGCTGTACCTCAAAGCGAAGAAACGCGCCATACTGCGGATCGGGTGAACCGCCAAGGTATCTATTTGTTGGCTGGCTGCGCTCGCCGCGCTCATAGAAAAGCGTTACGGTGTCTGCGGGAAGCGCCTGCTCCCGAACGTGCCGGAAATGGGCGGCATAGTCCAGCTCATAGAGGTTTCCCCGGATTTTGCCGCGCTCCCTGCCCGTCAGCTCCACGGCGTAGGCAAGGATGCGGTCGCGTGTCTGCTCCCCGTGGAACTTCCATGTGTTGTATGGGCGGGTGTCTTTGAGAAAAACGTCGCGCTCCCGGAAGCAATGCGTCCCGGACGGACGGGAAAGCCACAAAAGCGTCCTGTCCTCACGGTCGGGGCTTGCAGCAGCTTTGTGAATGATCTCCTTGTCAATCTCAAAATCGCTTTGGTAAAAGCCGGTGTTTTGTTTCATCACCGCATCAAGGCAAGCCAGTATATCCACGTTTTCAAACTTCTGCATACGATCAGATCCTTTCCAAATCCTGCGTTTTGCTCCTTTGCGCCTTTCTCTGGGCGGTCTGCTCCTTTGCCGCCCGAAGCTGCGCACGGATCGAGGGCTTTTCCTCTTTGCCGCGCTCCTTATCGGCATGGATGGCGTTCGCAAGGTCAATCAGGGAAATCGGCTCACCCGCCTTTACTTTCTGCTCCAATTCCCCGACGGTGGGCGTCTGCGGCGTGTTGTTGATGATACCGTCAAAATTGTTGTCGTTCTGCTCTACAATATCCTCAACGTGCTTTAGATAATTCTGCGGCTGCAAAAACTCCGGCGTCTGTCGATAGCCGATGCTGTCAACGTAATTCGCCGTGTCCTGCCCGTTCTGATGCAGCACCACCACGTCGGAAACGGAAAGGCTGTGTCCCTTAAAGTCTTTTGGGTGGTCGATATTAAAGCGGGTAAAAATAGCTTCAAGGCTCGTACCCGGTGCAAGGGGCGCGGAATAGATCAGGTCATAGTTCGCCGGATCAACTGCGTGTCCCGCTGCGGTCAGACGGTCATAAGGCTCAAAGCGCAAATCCCGCGTTTCGTCGCCGCGTTTGAGCTGGTAAATGGAAAAGCTGTCCCTGTCCGGCTCCTGCGCCTTTGCATAAAGTGCCTTGACCTCGCCCTGCGTCAGCTCCCCGGCGTTCAAGCTCTGTAACAGCTCCCGGCATTTCTCCGGCGTCCCGACAAACAGCAAGTCGCCCGGTATTGCTTTCCCGTCCGGCTGCTGTTCATAGGCTTGCAGGAAAGAGCGGTCGGCAAGACTTTCGCTGCGGGGATTGGTGTGCATGGTATAAATCACGTCTTTTTCTGTACGCTGCGCCGCCTGCGCCTGTGTGCGCTCCGCAAGCGTCTTTTCGGCACGCTGCAAAACGGCATCGCTGACGGGGAGCGCATACAGCCCGGAAGCAGAGGAAAAGCCGACGTTGTTGAAAACATAGTCCACTTCACTATCTTTTAGTGCGCCCGCCGCAAAATATTTCTCCCGCGTGGGTTCTGCACTCACCTTGCCATCCGCGATGTCGTAATTCAGCCCGGTTTCGATATGGGAGCAGATGTTTCCGTCTACCGCCAGTGTTACATAGTACCAGCCCATATATCCGCTGCTTTGACCGTCCGCGCCGTCGTTGAACTCGACGTTGAGCAGGGTGTAGGGCTTCAAGCCCTTCTGCGCGGCAATGGCATTGTCCTTTGCTTCGCGCTCCATGAGGGAATCGAGAGCGGCTTCCTTTGTCGCGCTGACGATCTCCGGGTTGTACCGCAGCAGAGTATCGTTGACAAGCTCCCGCTGTACCGCTGCGGTCTTGGCTTTCGGCGTAAGGCGGTTGCCGAGAAACAGGGACGCGCCGTTATCAAAGCGGATGGATATATCGCTTGTGCCGCGCCATTTTCCCGTGCAGGGCGACGTTTCAATCCTGCCCGAAGTACCGCCGAACGCCTGCGCAATCACTCCGATTTTTTCCTGTGTGGAAAGTGCCTCGTATTTCTCTGCGATTGCGGCGGCTTTTTTCTGCAAGTCCGTAAGGGGCAGGTCGGTTTTTTCGCTCTGTGCCTCCTGCGCGGCGGCAAGGTCGGGCGCGGCTTTCTCGGCTTCACGCTGCTTTTGCAGCTCTGCGATATGCCCGTCAATGCTGTTGATGATGTCTGCGGCGGCAGAGCGGATCGTTTCAAGGGAGCTTTTCAGCTCCGCAAGCTCCCGCCCGCTGCTCCACCCGGCAACATAGCCGAAAGAGTAGTCCGACGTATCAAGCCCATAATGCTGGCAAACGGTGTAGGCGACGCTTTCCGCTTCCACCTCGCGGGTGCGGCGGTCCACGCGGGGCTGCTGCTCGTCTTTGGGAGCGTTCAGGTCAATATCGTGCAGCTTTGCGTGGGCGATTTCGTGAATGGCGGTTTTGAGCGTTTGCAGCTCGCTCATGCCCTCGTCAAGCGCAATACGCTTGTCCTCCAAGTGATAATAGCCGTGTGCGCCGCCCTCGATTTTCTCAAAGCCGATGGGGACGGGAGAGGTCTTTTCAAGGGCTGCGAAAAAATCACTGTACTGCTCCACATCGCCTGTCAGCGCGTCCACGGCAATATCCGGCAATTCCTTTCCCTCGGTTTGGGACACGTCAAAAACGGACACCACCTTGTAGGCGGGTATAGTGATCTCCTTTTCCTCGGTGACGGGCTTTCCGTCCTTGCCGATCACGGGCTTTTGGGTCTGCGGGTCGATTTTCTCCGTTTCCTGCTTGATTTTGAACGGCGACGGGGCGATAATCTTAATGCCTTTTTCGCCTTTTTTGACGTTGCGCTGAAACTGGTTTTTCCAAGCGGTAAAGCCCGCGACCAGGGAAGCATCGGGCTTCTGCATGGCAATCAGGAGGGTGTTGTTGAAGCTGTAATTATGAAACTTTGACATGACGCGCAGATACTCTTTGTAGCGTTCGCTGTCGAACAGCTCCGTAATGCCTTGCTCCAAACGGTCGGTAATCTCCTTGAGCTTTTCAGCGGGCTTTTCTGCGGTAAGGTTGATAGGGATAACGGGCTGCGGCTGCGGCGGCTCGACAGTAAGGGGCGCTGCCTGCATCGCGGCGGCATCCATTTCCACCTTTTCCGGGTCAGGGCGCGTCGGCTGCGCTGCCTGCTGGGGCGCGGTGTGCTGCGGCGGCTCGCCCTCAATGACATAACCCGGAAGCAGCAGCCCATTCACCTTGAACGGCTCCGCGTATTCTTTCGGAACGGGCGGCGCGGGCTCGGTAAACAGGCGGTCGTATGCCTTGATGCGTCCGGCAAGGTATTTTTCCATTGCCGCCTTGTCTGAAAAGGTCTTGCGCTCCTGTCCGGCGATTTTTACGTTTTGCTCATGGTTCGGTCCGTTGGTGCGGACACTCCATGTCAGGCTCCATGAATACGGCACGGATTTTTGCGCCTGCCTGTCATAGCGGGTATTTTCATAAACGTGGTAGCGCATCTGATAGACTGCGTTGCTGCGGAGCTGCCATTCATACTCTGTTTTCTCCCATTTGTTGGATGTATGCTTGACGGGCGGCGTCTGCACATACTCGATGGCTTTTTCAAGAAAGCGGGTGTTGCCCGCCTGCTGCTCCCATGCGGCTGCCTCCGTTTTCAGCCTGTCAAATACAGCCTGCTCCGCCGCCGCGCTCTCCTGCCGCAGCCGTGTCAGCTCCGCAAGAGAAAGCCCGGTCAGCGCGGAAATATCCGCTTTCTCACTTTCAAAATAGATGCTTCGCTCAATTACCAGCTTTTTTGCTACTTCCAGCCTGTCAAAATCATAGCTGGAATAGTTCTTTTCCTGTTCGCTCACGGTTTTGCTCCTTTCTTTTGTTGGTGTGATGATGTCTTTTAGCGGCTGCTCCCACTTGCGCCCAAAGCCGCGCACGACGGTATCTCCCGCCGCGCCGTTTTCGCTGAACATTTGCAGGGTGGAAAACGCATTGTCAAAGGCGGGGATATTGTCTGTGCCAATATTCGGGGCGAAGTGGATAACACCGTCCGGGTAGTCCCTGCCTGTGCCGATCCAGCCCCGGATAAAGCTGTCGAAAGGGGCTTTCGCCCCGCTGTCAAAGTGTTCCTCGGCATGGCTTTTGTATAACTGCCCGCCCCTATACTGTCTGCCTAAAATCAGCTCTCCCGCCTGCGGGGAGAACATAAAGCGGCAGTTGTCGATTTCCCGCATATCAAAGGACATACTGCGGGTATCAAGAAGCATCAGGGCGGCGGTCAGCTCTGCTTTCGGCTTGTTCTGCATGACTTACACCTCCTTTCATCATTACAGAGGGTTTGGGACACTTCCCAACAAGCAAAATCCCCATTCTGCGCGTAGCGTCAGAACGGGGATTTTACGGAAAGGGTACCCCTTTCCTATGCTTGCTGCGTAAGTTCTTTGTCCCTCGCAAGCTCGATACGGTAGTTGACGTATTTCCCGCCCGTATCGGCTAAAACAATGCTTCCGTCATAGGTTTTGCCCGTTTTCGGGGAATACAGCTTTTTGACCTTCGCCCTGCCGCCCGCAAGCAGCGCGGCGGCAATTTTCGGGGTAAAGGCGGTTTTGCGTTCCTCGAAAAAGCGGTCGTTTTTCCACATGACAAAGGCGCAGCCCTTCTTTTCGCAGTAGTAGTTTTTCCTACCCTCGCAGACATTCCCGCCGCAGCGGGGGCATTTGCCGATCACCGTCTGTTCCTCTTTGAACAGGTCTTTCTGATTTTCGGAAAGAAACGGATAGGCTTTCACCAGCTCCCGCGCCATTTCTTCAATGCCCCGCATGAAGTCCTCCGGCTCGGCTGCGCCCCTTGCAATCTGCGTCAGAGCGTTTTCCCATTCGGCGGTAAGCTGCGGAGAGGTCAGCGTATCGGGCAGAACGCAAACAAGGTTGTTGCCGTTTTTGGTTGGGATAAGCTGTTTTCCTTTGCGCTGCACAAAGCCGGATTTGACCAGCTTTTCAATCACGGCGGCGCGGGTAGCGGGAGTGCCAAGCCCCCGGCGTTCTGCGTCCGGGTCGGTGTCCGCGCTTCCGGCGCGTTCCATAGCAGATAGCAGGCTTGCTTCCGTGTGCGGCTTCGGGGGCTGCGTGTCGTGCGCCGTAACTCTTGCGGCTGGGCTGTCAAAGCTCTGTCCCTCGGCAAAGGTCGGCACATCTAAAATAAGCTCGTTTTCCTCGTCGCCCTCGGCGTCGGGCTTTCCTTTCAGCGTCGCCCGGTAGCGTCGTTCAAGCTCTTTCCACCCGTCGCAAAGAACCGTCTTTCCCTTTGCCGTAAACTCGGTATCGGCACAGGAGAACACCGCCGTTACCGCATCAAAAATGTGCGGCTCGGCGGCGGCAAACAGCAGACGCGCCCCGACAAGGGTGAGGATATTTCTTTCGCTTTCCGGCAGCGCGGCAAGGTCGGTTTTCGCAAGCTCCATTGTCGGAATGATGGCGTGGTGGTCTGATACCTTTTTGCTGTCAAGCGTCCGGGAAACATCGGGTGTGAAGTCTGCACCTTCCATAAAGGGCAGCTTGCCGACAAGCAGCGCGGCGATATGCACCGCCGTATCGCCCATGTCGTCGGTCAGATAATTGCTGTCCGTTCGCGGGTAGGTAAGCAGCCGCTTTTCGTAAAGGGCTTGTGCAAGGTCAAGGGTCTGTTTTGCGGTGTAACCGTAAATGCGGTTGGCTTCCCGCTGCAAGCCCGTAAGGTCGAACAATCGGGGCGGCTGCTCGGTTTTCCTCTCACGCCTCACCGAAATGCACACGGCCTGCGACGCTTCGCAAGCCGTTTTTACCGCTTCCGCTTTTGCGGCGTCGGAGATCCTCGCGCTTGCCGCTTCCGCGCCGCCCACATCAAGACGGACGATATGATAGGTTTCTTTCTTGAAAGAGGTGATCGCCGCGTCCCGGTCTGCAAGCATTTTTAAGGTCGGCGTCTGAACGCGCCCCACGTTTAGGGTTTTGCCGTGAAGGACGGAGAAAAGGCGGGTGGCGTTGATGCCGATGATCCAGTCCGCTTTTGCGCGGCATAGCGCGGACGCATAGAGCGCGTCATACGCTTCGCCGGGTTTCAGCTCCGCAAAGCCATTTTTGATTGCGTTTTTCTCCATAGAGGAAATCCAAAGGCGGGAAAAGGGCTTATCGCACCCCGCCGCATGGTAGACAAGCCGGAAAATCAGCTCCCCCTCGCGCCCTGCGTCGCAGGCGTTGACAACCTCGGAAATATCGCTGCGGCGCATGAGGTCTTTTAGGATTTTGAACTGCTTTTGCCTGTCTTTGAATACGGTATATTGCCACGGCTGCGGCAGGATCGGCAGGCTGTCATAGCTCCACTTTTTGTACTGCTCCCCATAGGCGGCGGCTTCCGCAAGCTCCACCAAATGCCCCACGCACCATGAAATGAGGTAGCCGCCGCCCTCCATATATCCGTCCTTTTTGTTCTTTACGCCAAGGGCGGCGGCAAGTGCCGCCGCTACACTCGGCTTCTCTGCAACGACTAACCTCATTCCTCGTCCTCCTGTTCCTCGCTGCCTGCTTCCGGCTCGTCCTCGCCGTAATCGTCAAAAACGAAATCGTCAAGGTCGGTATCGCCCTTGATACCCTGCTTCGGCTTCATAATCTTAAAGTAGTAGAACGCGCCGCCACCGGCAAGCAGGGTAACGACAAGAAAGATCACAAGCCCGCCCGCATTGCTTTTTTCTTTCTCCGGCGGCGCATCGTCCGGCTCCGGCACGGCTTCCTTGCCTGCACATTCGGTCATATTGACAGAGCATACCGGGCAAGCGGTATTGACTGCGCCCGCCTTGCAGTTGTCCTTACAGGTGCAAACGGCGGGAGCCTGCGCCTTGCCGCTGCCGTCCTCCATGAGCGCCATCAGGTCGGCTTCGTCCACCTGATTGAGAAAATGTACGGTGTTTTCGCCCTCGGCGGCGCGGTCAACGATGATGTAAAAGTAGTTGCCGTTTTTGCTCTGCACAATGATAAACTGTTTGTCCTCGGCGGGTTCTCCCTCAATGTCGTCGATCAGCGACAGATTACCATCCGGCGTAAGGGGCTGCGGCTCGGTTTCTACGATCACGCCGCTGTCGTTGGTGGGAATGTCCTCACCGCCGCCCGCATAGGCAGTAACAGAAAAGCCGCCCAAGAGGACAAGGGCGGCAAGCAGGGCGGCGGCTGTTTTGAAAAAGCCTTTATTCTTCATCTTCGATTTCCTCCTGTTCCATGTAGTCTGTCCCTGCGGCGGCAATGCCGGGGATCGGCTCGCCGGAAAGCAGGGCGGTAAGCTCTGCGGGGGTCAGGCGCATGGAGCGCACAAGAGAGATGATTTGCAGATTTTCCGCTTCGGTTTTCTGCATTGCAAGCTCTTTCAGCCTGTTCTGATACTCGGTGATTTTCTCCCGCGTTTTCTGCATTTCCTTTTCAATGCGGTCAATTTTGCTGTTTGTCATACTGTCAAAACTCCTTTCAAATTTTAATTCCAATTCATCAGCCCATAGCCCTTGATACAGGCGTAATCAAGAGGATAGCTTCTGATTTTGCAGGCGTCGCCGGAATTACCCTCCACGGTGTAAACGCGGCTTCCGTCTGTGCCGATTACGATACCTACATGGTCTGCGCTGCCGTCTAAATCCCAATCAAAAAAGATGGCGTCGCCGGGAGCGATATTCTCATAACCCCTCGCGCCCCATTGCCCGTGAGAGGTAAACCACGGAACGCCCTGCGACTGACAGCCCGCAAAGCGCGGCTCGGAAAGTCCAGCCTGTCCGTAGCACCAAGACACAAAGCAGGCGCACCAAGCCACGCGGCTGTTAAAGCCGTACCAGCTCCAGTAAGGCGCACCGCCTACATTGCCGACTTGCGACTTCGCTATATCCACAAGGACGGTGTTGCCGGGGCGCGTACCGTTTACAAACTGTACGCCGCTTAAATCCTCGGACGCGGAAGTGTCCGCAGATCCGCCGCCAAAAACGAGGGGTTTGTTGCCGCTTGTTTGCAAATAGACACGGTACATTTCAAGCTGCTCCGGCGTTAGAAGCTCCGATACAAAAGAGGATATAGATTTGTTCGTCAGCGTTACATTGAGAATGTAATAGTTATATGGGACTTCAACGGTGTAGGTATAGGTATGGGTGTTGCCCTCCGCGTCCGTGTAGCTGCCTGTGCGCTGTTCCGTGCGGTAGCGCACCTCGATTTCTTCCGTGACGGTCAGCTTGTATTGCAGATTGAAAATGCGGTCAAGCTCTGCCTGTGCGCTTTGCGGGGTGTATGTCTGCAACAGGGCGGTCAGGTAGGATGCTAATTCATGGGGGTTATGCCCGATGTACGCAAGGTCGTAGCGGTATTCGTCATAGCCCGGATAATCGCGCCCGATATTGTCTATCCTGCTTTGCAGATCGTTTTCCTTTGCCGCATAATTGTTTTCCACCGCTACAAGGTCGCTGTCCTCCGATGTGTAAGAGGTTCCGATTACGCCGTTGACAAGCCCCGAAAAGAGAGCAGAGCCGGAGGAAATGGCGGACATCAGCATGATAAGCAGGAGCAGCGCACACCCGGCAATCAGAAAGGCTTTCCAATGCCGCCCTACAAAGGCGGCGGTCTTTTTCGTCGCTTCGGCGGTTTTCTTCGCCGCCTTACGGGTGTTTTCTGCGGCTTTCCTTGCGGATTTTGCGCCGCCCGTTCGTACCGCCTTTGCATACTGCCGCTTGATCTGCTGCTTCTGCCAAAACCGGGAAACGGGGTTAGACGCGCCAAGCTGCGGGTTGTCGTGCAGCGCCTTTTGATACTGAAAATCGGCGTTTGCCTTGAACGCGGCTTTTTCCGCCTTTGCCGCCGCCCGGTATGGTTTCAGCTTGCGGCTGCGGCGGCTCTTTCGCATCTGCCGCGCCCCCGCCCGGATGCCGCGCTCGGCTAATTCCTCGCTCTTGTGCGCTCCCTCCACGCCGGAGTTGTCCTTTTCAACGGAATGTATCTTATTGTGGACGAAAACGCCGACCTCCTGCACGGGACGGGAGAGGGGGTTGTGCTGCTGTCTGCCGCCCGGTATGGGTTTTTCTTTTTCCTCAAAGCGCAGGCGGGTTTTGCCCTTGCCTGCGGCTTCGTCAAAGGTGCGCTCTTTTGTCAAGACTTTCTTCTTCGGAATAGCCGTCCGCGCTTCATCCAAGCGGTCGGCGGCTCTTTCCGATTTGCGGATCGCCTTTTGAAGCTCCGGCGTCGCCCGTTCTTCCTCGGTGAATTGCAGGCGTGAGGTCTTTGTTTTTGCCGCCGCTTCCCGCTGCACTCGCTTTATCGCCTTTTTGGATGCTGTGCGGGTATGGGCAGCGTCGATATGCTCTAAAACACGCTCGGCTGCGGCGTCGTCCCGCTTCGGGGAAAGCTCCGAAGTATGGGGACGAGCTGCCGCGCCGCCGGATGGGTGCGGAAGCTGCTGCGCGGCTTCCTGCGCCGCCTGTTCGGGCTGCTTGGAAAAATCCGCGTCCTGTTCGCGCCCGCTGACCAGCTCGGCGGTGCCTGTGGTTTCGTTGACCTCGATAAGCCCGTCCCGGCTCATTTTCTGCGTAATTTTATCGCGGTGTTTCAGCTTTTTGCTCAATTTGTTTCACCTCCGATCCGCGCCCTTGCAAGGGTGCAATAGTCATAGTTCAGTTCAATGCCGATGTAATGGCGGTCAAGGCTTTTTGCCGCAAGCCCTGTCGTGCCGCTGCCGAAAAACGGGTCAAGCACAATGCCGCCCTTGGGACAGCCCGCCAAAATGCAGGTTTCCGCCAGTTTCGGCGGAAACGCGGCGAAATGCCCGCCCTTGTAGGGTACGGTGTTGATATGCCACACGTCCCGCTTATTCCGCGTGGTCGGCATGAGGGCTTCATCGTAGTAGCTGCCTGTCCGCGCCCGGTTGATGCCCTGCACCTTGCCCTGTCCGGGTACCTCGCCGTCGTATTTGTGTCCCGCGCTGCGCCCGCCCCGGTATCGCGCCGCCGTGGTGGGGGCTATGGGCTCGGCAATGGCGGCGGCGTCATAGTAATAGCTCTTGGACTTCGTAAGCAAAAAGACGTTCTCATAGCAGCGGCTCGGTCTGTCCCGCACACTTTCGGGCATGGGGTTGTCCTTCTGCCAAATAATCGCGCTGCGCAGATACCACCCGTCAGAGCGCAGGGCAAAGGCTAAAAGCCACGGAATACCGATTAAATCCTTTTGCTTGCAGCCTGCCGCCCGTCTTGCAAGGGACAGGCTCTGCCCGTTTCTGCCTTTCGGGTTTTTCGGGTCGGTGTAGCTGCCCTTGCTGCCTGTGCCGCAGTAGGTATCGGCAATATTCAGCCAAAACGTACCGTCCGGGCGCAGCACCCGTTTCAGCTCACGGAAAACCTCGACAAGCCTTGCGATATACTGCTCCGGCGTGTCCTCCCGCCCGATCTGCGCGTCCATGCCGTAATCCCGCAGGGCGTAGTAGGGCGGGCTTGTGACGCAGCAATGGACGCTCTCGGCGGGCAGCTCCCGCAGGGCGCACAGCGCGTCGCGGTTGATGATGGTGTCTAATCTCATGTGCCGCCCACTTCCTCCGGGCGGGTGGTGAGCAGGTTATAGATCTCCCCCTTGGGGAAACGGTCAACAAAGGGGATGGTCACATCCCCATAGAACAGCAGGCCCTCGCCGGAATTGCTATGGGTGATGTAGGAAAGCTGGTGCTCGGAAATGCCGAGCTGCTTTGCCAGGATCGCCCGGTCACTTTGGGCCTGGGCCAACAGGATCATAAAGTCGGTGTTGTCCAAAATGGCCTCGATCTCCCGGCTGGCTAACAGGTCGTAGGGTAGGGTAAAGGCGCCTTGCCGCCGTTGGC
>ULST01010628.1_pt1 | contig 13006 bp, 8 predicted proteins | sample 1956951 | NCBI WGS metagenome assembly ULST01 (sample SAMEA4835716, study PRJEB28245) | human gut metagenome | biome: gut microbiome; material: fecal sample | place: Denmark | collected 2008 | reverse complement strand
CCCTGCCGTTTTTTTGTCTGGCAGGGTGCACAAATACAATGTTGCAATATTTGTGTATTAGCACAATAAAATTTGAAACCTTATTGTAACTTTTGCAAATTGTGCAGTTGAAATGACAGGCTATGCTGGAAACATGTGAAAAGAAAATGAATATGCTATACTATAACCATCGTCAGAGATGCGGCCGCATCCAAAATCAGATTATTTGACTTGAAAGAAGTAGGAGGACACTACGGATGAAGAAGAAACGGATGTCCAACAAGACGTTTCGGAGAATCACGATTCCCGTCATGGCGGTGGTTCTTGCGGCACTGATCGTTGGCAATGTTGCTGCGTATTCGTACCGTGGACTGATTTCCACGCACTTTAACCACGATACGTTTAAAATCGTTGAAACCGGAGAGGATGTAGACAGCAACTACTTCCCGTGCGATTTCAGCAGTGAAGAAGAACTGAATGAGCACAATGGTCAGGTCGCTCAGAATATCGAGAGCGAGGGCCTCGTGCTTTTGGAAAACAACGGCGGTCTGCCGCTGAATAAAGGTGACAAAGTCAGCGTGTTCTCGGTTTCGTCTGTGAACATCGTCTATGGTGGTGCCGGTTCCGGTTCTGTGGATACTTCCACGGCACCGACGCTCAAGACGGCGTTGGAAAAGTCCGGACTGAGTGTGAATCCGACCCTGTGGGATTTCTACACCAAGAAGAGTGAGGACGGATATCAGCGTAGTGCACCGAACTGGCGCGGCGGTAAGTTTTCGATCAATGAAGTGCCTTGGGCAGATGTTGCATCTGCGGCGCAGTCCTCTTTTGATGAGTACAGCGATGCCGCGATCGTTGTGATCTCTCGTTCTGGCGGCGAAGGTTCCGACCTGACTGCTGTGAATTTTGCAGAGACCGCAGGCGTTGCGGACAACTCCGGCAACTATCTGGAACTGAGCACCGAAGAGGCGGATATGCTGAAGGCGGTCAATGACCAGTTTGATGATGTGGTGGTTGTGCTGAATGCCAATAATGCCATGGAGCTGGGCTGGCTGAGCCAGTATCCTAACATCAAGGCGGCGATCTGGGCCGGCGGTGTCGGTCAAACGGGTCTGTATGCCATTGCTGACGCACTGGTTGGCGATGTGGTTCCTTCCGGTCGTTTGGTGGATACTTATGCCGCAGATGCCAACAGCTCTCCCGCCGCACAGAATGCCGGCACAAACTTCTGGATCGAGAACGGCTTCTCCAATGAATCCGACCAGTACATTGTGTACGAGGAAGGCATCTATGTCGGCTACCGCTACTACGAGACCCGTTACGAAGATGTGGTTCTGGGTCAGGGTAACGCGGGCGATTACGACTATGCAAGCGAAGTCATCTATCCCTTTGGCTACGGTCTGAGCTATACCACCTTTGATTACAGCGATTTCTCTCTGACCCAGAACGGGGATACCTTCACCGCAAAAGTGAAAGTTACCAATACTGGCGATACTTACTCCGGAAAGGAGGTCGTTCAGCTTTATGCACAGTCTCCGTATACCGATTATGACCGCGAGAACAATGTGGAAAAAGCCTCTGTGGAGCTGGTTGGTTTCGCAAAGACGGACGTGCTGAAGCCGGGCGAATCTCAGGTCGTGGAGATTCAGGTGGACAAGGAAAGCCTGAAGTCCTATGACTATACCAATGCAAAGACCTATATTCTGGATGCAGGCGATTACTACTTTGCAGTGGGCCATGATGCACATGATGCCCTGAACAACATTCTAGCCGCAAAGGGCAAGACGGTTGCGGATGGCATGACCGCAGAAGGCGACAGCACGATGACCGCAGAGTGGAACAATGCCGCTCTGGATACCAAGACGTATGCTGTGGACAGCACCACGGGTACGGAAATCTCCAATAAGTTCGATTACGCCAACATTGCAAATTACGACGAATATTCTGATACCAAGTACCTGACCCGTAATGACTGGGTCGGCACGTTCCCGACTGCATTCTGCACGCGCGTGGACGAGACCACCGGCGAAAAGTACATTACTTTCCCGCAGGAGATCATTGATGCACTGTATCCCCAGTATACGGAGGACAAGGATGCCTATACGATGCCTGTCACGGGTGAGGAGAACACGGAAAATCTGACGCTTGCGCATTACCGTGATACGATGTTCGATGATGATTCGTGGAACGACATCCTGAATGTGATATCTGCCGATGATCTGGCTTACATGGTCCGCATGGGCGGCTATGGTACGCCGAGCCTGAACTATATCCTGAAGCCCGCCACCAAGGAAAAGGATGGCCCTGCCGGTATCTCTGCAACGCTGATCGGTGGTACGCAGGGAATGGCATATCCCACGGAAGTTGTGATTGGTTCCACATGGAATACGGATCTGGCCTATGAGATGGGTGTTGCGGTTGGCAATGATGCAATGTTCGCAGGAATTCAGGGCTGGTATGCACCGGCTATGAATATCCATCGAACTCCGTACAGCGGCCGTAACTTCGAGTATTACGCGGAGGATGGTTTCATCAGCGGTAAGATGGGTGCTTCCACGGTGGAAGGCGCTCAGAGCAAGGGCCTGTTCTGCTACATCAAGCACTTTGCAGTCAACGATACCGAGGGTGTGATCGATGAAAACATGAACATCAAGGGTTCGAAGGACGGCATTTCCGCATTCCTGAACGAACAGGCACTGCGTGAGCTGTACCTCGCACCGTTTGAAGAGAGTGTCAAGAGCGGTGAAACGCTGGGCGTGATGAACGCATTCAACCGCATCGGCACGAAATGGTGCGGTGCAAACTATGAACTCCTGACGGATGTTCTGCGGAACGAGTGGGGCTTCCATGGCATCGTGATCACGGACTTTGCTGGTCTGCCGGATTATATGGATATCAAGGCTGGCTTGCAGGCTGGTACCGATATGTGGATGAACACCAACGAAACTTCTTTTGATCTGGGAGATTATAAGAATGACCCGCAGATCATGACCTATCTGCGGAACGCCGCGCACGATATCTGCTATACGGTCAGCCACAGTGTCGCTATGAACGGTCTGTCTGAGACTTCTAAGCTGGTCAATATCACGCCGCTCTGGATGAAGTGGATGTACACGCTGGATGCCGTTGTCGCAGTTTTGGCAGTGGGCTGCATTTACTGGATGGTCCGCCGCAATAAGGACGAGCAGATGCACCCTGAAAATTATAAGCCATCCAAAAACATCAACGCCTAACGGATAAATTCTAACACGCAAGGGGGCGGCGGGTATCCGCCCGCCCCTTTTCTTTGTTCATCGTCAGGAGCCAAGCTATGAAACACGCAGACATCATTCAAACACTGAGCCTGGAACAGAAATGCGCCCTGCTGAGCGGCGGTACGGTGTTCACCACCCGGGCGCTGCCGGGCAAGGGCATCCCGGCCATTACCCTGTCGGACGGCCCCAACGGCGTGCGCAAGCAGGCGGGCGCAGCTGACCATCTGGGCCTGAACCCCAGTGTGCCCGCCACCTGCTTCCCCACCTCGGCCACCGTGGCCAACAGCTGGGACCCGGAGCTTGGCGAGGCTGTGGGCGCAGCCATGGGCGAAGAAGCAGCGGCACAGGGCGTGTCGGTGCTGCTGGGCCCCGGCCTGAACATCAAGCGCAGCCCGCTGTGCGGCCGCAACTTCGAGTATTTCTCGGAGGATCCCTACCTTGCCGGTAAGATGGCGGCGGCCTACGTCCGCGGCATCCAGAAAAACGGCATTGCCGCCTGTCCCAAACACTTTGCCGTGAACAGTCAGGAGCTGCGCCGCATGGCCTCGGATTCCATCGTGGACGAGCGCACCCTGCGGGAAATTTACCTGACCGGCTTCGAGATGGTGGTCAAGGAGGCGCAGCCCAAGACCATCATGTCCGCCTATAACCTTGTCAACGGCACCTACGCCAACGAGAACGCCCACCTGCTCATGGATATCCTGCGCAGGGACTGGGGCTTTGACGGCGCAGTGGTCACCGACTGGGGCGGCAGCAACGACCACGCCTTGGGCGTAAAGAACGGTTCTACGCTGGAAATGCCCGCCCCCGGCGGGGACGCCATCCGGGAGCTGATGAAGGCAGTGCAGACCGGCAAGATCACCGAAGCGGACGTGGACGCCCGGCTGGAGGAGCTGCTGGAACTGGTGTTTACCACCAAGGCGGCGGTGGACGCCGCACCCGGCAAGTTCGATGCCGACGCCCACCACGCACTGGCACGCCGGGCTGCTGCCCAGAGCATCGTGCTGCTGAAGAACGAAAACAGCCTGCTGCCCCTTGCAAAGGGGGAAAAGGTGGCGGTCATCGGCGACTTTGCCCAGACGCCCCGCTATCAGGGTGCAGGTTCCAGCGCCGTCAACTCCATCAAGGTGGATTCCTTCTTGGACTGCCTTGCCGAGAGCGGCCTGAACAGCGTCGGCTACGCCAAGGGCTTTGACCGGCAGGGCAAGCCCGATGAGGCACTGAAAGCCGAGGCGGTGCGGCTGGCAAAGAACGCCAATGTGGTGCTGCTATGCATGGGTCTGGATGAAATCAAGGAGAGCGAGGGCATCGACCGCGCCGACATGAAGCTGGCAGAGAACCAGCTGGAACTGCTGGCAGCTGTGGCGGCGGCAAACCCCAACGTGGTGGTGCTGCTGAGTGCAGGCTCCTCGCTGGAAAGCGATTGGGTCAAGGACTGCAAGGCGCTGGTCTACGGCTGTCTGGGCGGTCAGGCCGGTGCAGGCGCACTGGTCGAGGTGCTCACCGGCGCGCAGAACCCCTGCGGTAAGCTGGCGGAGACTTGGGCGCGCAGCTACGCCGACACCCCCGCAAAAGCGCATTTCGGCGGTGACGGCCCCACTGTGGAGTACCGCGAGGGTCTGTATGTGGGCTACCGCTACTACGACACCGCCGGTGTGCCCACCGCCTTCCCCTTCGGCTACGGCCTGAGCTATACCAGCTTTGCATACAGTGACCTGAAAGCAGACGAAAAGGGCGTGACCCTGACTGTCACCAACACCGGCAGCTGTGCAGGTGCCGAGGTGGTGCAGCTGTATGTGGCAAAGCCGGATGCAAAAGTTTTCCGCCCCGTCAAGGAGCTGAAGGGCTTTGCCAAGGTGCAGCTGGAAGCCGGAGAGAGCAAGACCGTCACCATCCCGCTGGACGATAAGGCGTTCCGCTACTGGAACGTTGCCACCGACCGCTGGGAGGTGGAGGGCGGCAGCTATCAGCTGCTGGTGGGCGCTTCCAGCGCCGATATCCGTCTGACTGCCGCCGTTACGGTGGCGGGCACCGGCGCACCCGACCCCTACGCGGGCAAAAATCTGGAGCATTACCGCACCGCACAGGTGCAGAAGGTGCCGGACGCGGAGTTTGAAGCGCTGCTGGGGCACGCTATCCCGGAGAACAAGGTGCACATCGACCGCAACATGACGCTGGGCGAGATGGGGCACGGACGCAGCCCCATCGGCTGGCTGGCGGCTGCCGTGCTGGGCGCCCTGCTGCGCCGCAGCATCAAAAAGGGCAAGCCCGACCTGAACATCCTGTTCCAGTACAATATGCCTCTGCGTGCGCTGTCCAAAATGACCAACGGCGCTATCAGCATGGGCATGGTGGACGGCATCGTGATGGAGCTGCAGGGCTTCTGGATCATCGGTCTTGTGCGGGTGATCGTGGAGGCCGTGAAGAACCTCGTGCTGAACAGCCGCATGGAAGAGCGCTTGAAAAACAGCTGAAAGGAAGCAGGCTATGAATTTCTGGAATAACTTCGCGGCAAAGCACCCCGCCGCTGCCAAGTGGGTGCGCGAGGGCGGCCTGTTCGTCATCGTGTCCAACCTCATCACGGTGTTCAAGTACCTGCTGCTGCAGTTCCTGCCCAAGGCCTTTGCAAGCCTGCCGGTGGTGGATTTCGGCTGGCCGGGCATCGACATCACCCTGTTCGGCGAGACCTTCAAATGGAACATCCTCGGCTACGATGCCGCCCACGGCGGTCTGCCCTACTTCTGCGCCTACATGATCGCCATGGTCATCGGCGAGTGCATCAACTTCCCCATCCAGCGCAATTTTGTGTTCCGCAGCAAGGGCAATCTGGCAAAACAGATCGGCTGGTATGTGCTGGCCTTCTGCATCATCACCTGCATCGTCAACTCCATCAACTGCATCTGGGTGGCGGTGGCCGGGCTGCTGGTACCGGACTTCATCTACAACATCGGCACCACCGTCCTCAACGGCGGCATCTCCATGGTCATCTTCTTCTTTGTGAATAAGATCATCTTCCCGGAGGGCGAAAAAGCCGCCAAATAATAAGACATTCTCCTTCATTTTCTTCTTTTCATCATAAACCAGAAGGGCTGCTCCGTTCTCCGGGGCAGCCTTTTTGGTTTGGGGAGAGAACCCTCTCAGTCACGTCTGACGGCGTGCCAGCTCCCCCCTCGGGGAAGCTGGCATCGCGCAGCGATGACTGAGGGGGTGCCTGCCGCAGCCATCTTATTTTTGTTTTTCTGCACAAAATGTTCTGCGGGCAGGGTTTTCCTCTTGACAAGCGGGCAAATGTTTCGTACTATATTTAGTAGTATGGAATCAAAGACGCTGTACGCAGGTTTCAGTGTGACCCTGTACCCGTTTCAGGCAAAGCGTGCCTGTTTGATATAAAATGGAACCGTAAAGAGAAAAGCCGTATGCTTTTGCCCGTGCCGCCGGTTTTGGGTGGTGCGTATGGTTTTGGTGTCACTTTTTGCATTGAAAGCTCTTTCTATATCATTGCCCGTGTCCTGCTGCGCAGCGTCTCCTGCTTTTAATTTTGCATTGAATTGAAACAAAGGAGAGTGAACGCAATGACCGCGATCGGAGTGATCGTGGCCTTGATCGTTGCTGTTGTCGGCGTGGCTGCGGGCTATTTTATTGGTTACAACAACCGTAAAAAGACTGCCGAAGCCCAGATCGGCAGCGCCGAGGCCGAGGCTACCCGGCTGGTGAACGAGGCGATCAAGACCGCTGACCAGAAGCGCAAGGAAGCGGTTCTGGAAGCAAAGGATGAGGCTTTCCGTCTGAAAGCCGAGGTCGATGCCCAGAAGGCAGAGGCCGACAAGGAGATCAAGCAGCGCCGTGCGGAGATCAGCCGTCAGGAGAACCGCATCGACCAGAAGGAGACAGCGCTGGACCGCAAGACCGAGGCGCTGGAAAAGAAGGAAGAAGAGCTGAAAAAGCGCGCTGCCGAGGCCGAGGAGCGTCTGGCAGAGATCGACGCTCTGCGCGCCAAGGAGATGGAGCGTCTGGAAACGCTGGCCGGCCTGAGCCAGGAGGACGCCCGCGAGGTGCTGCTGCATAAGGTGGACGAGGAGCTGACCCACGAAAAGGCCGTGCGCGTTGCCGCCTACGAGACCGACCTGAAGGAAAACTGCGATAACATCGCCCGCAACCTCATCGGACAGGCCGTCAGCCGCTGCGCTGCCGACCATTGCAGCGAGACCACCGTCAGCGTGGTGCCGCTGCCCAGTGATGAGATGAAGGGCCGCATCATCGGCCGCGAGGGCCGCAATATCCGCGCACTGGAGACCGCTACCGGCGTGGATCTGATCATCGACGATACCCCGGAGGCCATTACCCTGTCCTCCTTCGACCAGACCCGCCGCGAGGTGGCCCGCATGACGCTGGAGCGCCTGATCGGCGATGGCCGTATCCACCCCGCCCGCATCGAGGAGACGGTGGAAAAGTGCCGCCACGATCTGGAACTGCAGATGAAGCGCGAGGGCGAGCGTGCGGTGATGGAGCTGGGCATCCACGGCCTGCACCCCGACCTGATCAAGCTGATCGGTCGGCTGAAGTACCGCACCAGCTTTGGCCAGAACGCCCTGACCCACAGCATGGAAGTGGCTTGGGTGGCCGGTCTGCTGGCAGGCGAGATGGGCGTGAACGTTACCATGGCACGCCGCGCCGGTCTGCTGCATGATATCGGCAAGGCACTGGATCACGAGATCGAGGGCAGCCACGTCCAGATCGGCGTGGACATCTGCCGCAAGTACAAGGAGAACACCCAGATCATCCACGCCATTGAGGCACACCACGGCGACGTGGAGCCCAAGACCCCGCTGGCCTTCATCATTCAGGCTGCCGACGCCATCAGCGCCGCCCGCCCGGGTGCCCGCCGCGAGAACGTGGAAAGCTACGTCAAGCGTCTGGAAAAGCTGGAGGAGATCTCCTCCAGCTTCGAGGGCGTAGAGCAGGCCTTTGCCGTACAGGCAGGCCGCGAGGTGCGCATTCTGGTCAAGCCCGACGTCATCAGCGACGATCAGGTCATCCTGCTGGCACGCGCTATCGCCAAAAAGATCGAGGATACGCTGGATTACCCCGGCCAGATCAAGGTCAACGTCATCCGCGAGAGCCGCGCTGTGGAGTACGCAAAATAAAGCTTTTTCCGCAGGCTGCCGTGTTTTTTGCACGGCAGCCTGTTTTTTTGCGCCAAAATGATTGCATTTCCTGTTAAAAAAAGGTATCATGGATGCAGAAGAAAGCAAAAAGAACTGCGTCCGTGCGGACGCAGACCCGCAACGACCCCGGAACGGAAAGGAGCATCGTTCTATGAAAAACTGGAAGAAATTACTGGCCTGCCTGCTGGTCGGCTTGATGGCACTGACCGTGTTCACCGCCTGCGATGCCAGCGTTGGCGCACCGATGAGCCCCAAGCGCTCGGACGCCGAAAGTGAAAGCGTAAAGGCGCTGTGCGATAAATTCAAAATGACATACAACGTGGAAATGACTTACAACGAGGACCTGAGCGAAAAAGCCTATACCATCGCAAGCTGGGTCGCCGGCACCTCGGTGTCCTGCTCGACCAATGCTAATAAGACCGAACTTTACCGCGTCGGTAATGCAAATAATGAGGCACGAGCATTTTTGAAAGAGGAAAACTATGCCGCCGCGTTTGAAAACCTGAGCATGGGGACTTTTGGTCTGAACGATTTTGTTCCGGGCTTCGATATCAAAACCGCCGAGTGGTCGTCGAAGGACGATTCTATCACCTTTGTTCTGCCGAAGGACCGCACTTACCCCGAAGCCATGACCAAAGCCGCAAAGGGCAAGACCAAACTGGGCGTTGCCTATGTGGTAAAGGACGGCGTAAGCTACGCTGTGGTGCTGTTTGGGTAAAACATTACAACAAAAAGCAGCCGCTGCACGAGAAAGTGCAGCGGCTGCTTTGTTTGTGCTGGGATACGATCAGCCCTTCAGGAAAGCCGGCAGAGGCTTGCCCTCCTTGAGCCACTGGTGATACTCGGCGGTGGCGGCAAATTCCACGTCACCGGCAGAGTTCAGCGCGGTCTCTACCGAGTCCTGCACCACGCCGATGATGAAGCCCACGCCTACCATCTGCATGGCGATGTCGTTGGAGATACCGAACAGAGAGCAGGCCATGGGGATCAGCAGCAGGGAGCCGCCAGCCACGCCGGAAGCGCCGCAGGCGCCCAAAGCGCTCATGGCGCTCAGCACGATGGCGGCGGGCAAAGACACCTGAATGCCCAAGGTGTTAGCCGCTGCCAGCGTCATGATGGTAATGGTGATGGCTGCACCGTCCATGTTGATGGTAGCGCCCAACGGGATGGACACGGAGTACATATCCTTGTCCAGATCCAGCTTTTCACACAGGGACATATTCACAGGGATGTTGGCGGCAGAACTGCGGGTGAAGAAAGCGGTCAGGCCGGATTCCTTCAGGCAGCGGAATACCAGCGGATACGGGTTGCAGCGCAGGTAAACGAACATGATAAAGGGGGAAACGATCAGCGCCATGAACAGCATGGTGCCCACCAGCAGCGCCAGCAGCTTGCCGTACTGGGTAAAGATGGCCAGACCGTTGCCGGAAACGTTGGTGTACACCAGACCCATGATGCCGAAGGGTGCCAGATTGATGATCCAGCGCACGATCTGGGAAACGGCGTCGGCGGTGTTTGCCAGAAAGACCTTGGTGCTCTCTGCGCCGATGTTCTTCATGGCAATGCCGAACATACAGGCCCAGAACAGGATGCCAATGTAGTTGCCGTTCATCAGGGCGCTGACGGGGTTGGCCACAAAGTTGGTCAGCAGGGTGCTCAGCACTTCGCCCAAGCCCTGCGGGATCACATCAGACTGTGCCGCATCGGCCAGTACCACCTTGACCGGGAACATAAAGCTGGTGATGACCGCAATGGCCGCTGCCAGAAAGGTGGTGAGCATATACAGCCAGATCACGGTGCCGAAGCGGCGGTCCAGCTTGGACGAGCCCTGTGCCAGCGCGCTTGCCACAATGACGAACACCAGCACCGGGGCAATGCCCTTCAGTGCACCGACGAACAGGCTGCCCAGCTCGCCTACCCAACCTGCGCCCGGCGCAACAAGCGCCAGCACCGAACCGACTGCCAGGCCGATCAGGATGCGCAGGATCAGGCTGGTCTGGTTGTATTTTGCTACAACCGCTTTCAAGGTTTTCATATCGTAACACTCCTCTTACACTGTACGCCTATCGCGTACATTTTCCTGTTTCTTGTGCGAGAACAGTTGTCATTATAGCATATACGGCAAAAAAGAGGAAGTGTTTTCGGCTATTTTGCAGCCCAAAACGGCGTTTTTTGTAAATGTTTGCAAAACTGCCCTGAAAACTGTATTTGTATAAAATACAGTTTTGCGGTTTTGACGAGGAACAGAACCTTCTCAGGGAAGTGCCCCTTCGGTCTGCATCCCCGGCTCCCCCGCCATACCAAATTTACGTATAGTGCAATTTTTAGTTGCCAAACTATTGTCTTTTTCTGGAAAGTATTGTATACTCATCCTGTTCAATGCAAGTGTTGCTTGCCAAAATATCCGCATATTTGAAAAGAAACACTTGTCAATACAGACGAGAAAGAGAGGACACCCCTATGAACGAGACCGTAACCAAGCGTTTCCTGCTTTACTTCCGCCTGATGCTGCTGGTCTGGATCCTGATCGCAAACGCCGTCATCCACCTGACCGGCATGGAGTACAGCTGGCTGATCTTCCTGAGCAACATCATGATGTTCACGCTGGAGGGCGATGTGAAGGATCGCCTTGTCACCGTGGAGCTGGGCGGCCTTGTGGGTCTGGTGCTCACTGTGGCGGCGCTGCTGTCCATCAGTGCCCTGACCCCTGTTCTGGGCGATTTCCTCGGCTTTATCCTGCCGCTGGCCGTGGTGCTGTTCATCCTCATCATCCTGCACCCCTACGCACCCAAGGTGCTGAACAATGTGGGCTTTGCCTACCTGACCGTGGCCTGCATTGATATCCCCGCCCTGACTGCCCATCTGCCGCAGTTCTTTATCACCTTCATCGTGGGCTCTGTGCTCTTTAACGGTGTCTGCGTGCTGCTGATGAAGCCCGCAAAGGCGCTGGCTGTGCGCAGCGTGGAGAAGCAGGGTGCATAAAAAAGTATATTTCTGCCGTTATCTCTTGATTTTTTTGTTCCGGCGTGCTACAATCAGCGTAGTTTCATCCTGTCCAAAACATTGATGCGGACAAACCGAAGCCCCGCTTTTCATGCCGCAGAGAGGGCTGCCCCGGGTTTCCGGGTGCTGCAAGCAGCCTGCCATGACCCCGGCTTCTACCACCGCAGAGTGCAGAGGCGAACCTCTGCCGGGCGTGCCCGTTACAGCACTGCGAGGGGCGCGTTTCCCCGCCGGGGAGCGCGCAATTCGGGTGGAACCGTGGAACGCAGACATTTGATCGGCGCTTCATCCCGTGAGTTTTACGGGGTGAAGCGCTTTTTATTTTTGTTCAACACCGCATTGTCAAAGGAGAATCTGCTATGAAGATCATCTACAAGGACGGTCATGTGGACGAGTGCCCGCAGGATCAGGAACTGCACGTTATCCGTCACACCGCTGCTCACGTTATGGCACAGGCCATCAAGCGCCTGTATCCGCAGGCTGATTTTGCCTTCGGCCCTGCCACCGAGAACGGCTTCTATTACGATGTCGATCTGGGCGACCAGAAGCTGAGCGACGAGGATCTGGCCAACATCGAAAAAGAGATGCGCAAGATCGTCAAGGAGAACCTGCCCATCAAGCCCTTCATCCTGCCCCGCGCCGAGGCTGAGAAGCTGATGGAGGAGCGTCAGGAGCACTACAAGGTCGAGCACATGGCAGATCTGGCTGACGAGACCGAGTTCAGCTTCTTCCAGCAGGGCGAGTACGTGGATATGTGCATCGGACCCCACCTGACCTACACCAAGGCACTGAAGGCTTTCAAGATCACCCAGCAGTCCGGCGCATACTGGAAGAACGACAAGGAAAACAAGATGCTGACCCGTATCAACGGCGTGGCTTTCCGCAATCAGGAGGAGCTGGACGCATGGGAGAAGGAGCAGCAGGAGGCCCGCGAGCGCGATCACCGCAAGATCGGCAAGGAGATGGGCCTGTTCATGACCGACGACCTGGTGGGCCGCGGCCTGCCCATGTTCCTGCCCGCAGGCTACACCGTCTGGCAGGAGCTGGAGAACTATATCAAGGAGAAGGAGCGTGCACGCGGCTACCTGCACGTTATGACTCCCTGCATCGGCACTGTGAACCTGTATAAGACCTCCGGTCACTGGGATCACTACCGTGAGAACATGTTCCCCGCCATGGAGATGGAGGGCGAGAGCTATGTTCTGCGCCCGATGAACTGCCCCCACCACATGATGATCTACGCAAATCGTCCCCACTCCTACCGTGACCTGCCCATGCGCATCGGTGAGATCGCCCACGACTTCCGTTACGAGTCCTCCGGCACCCTGAAGGGCATCGAGCGCGGCCGTCACTTCTGCCAGAACGACGCCCACCTGTTCTGCACCCCGGAGCAGATCAAGAGCGAGGTCGCAAACGTGTGCGACCTGATCTTTGAGGTGTACAAGGACTTCAACATTACCGATTACCGCTGCGTGCTGAGCCTGCGTGATCCTGCCGATAAGAAGAAGTACCACGATGACGATGCCATGTGGAACCATGCAGAGCAGGCCCTGCGCGAAGTGCTGACCGAGCTGGGCATCCACTTCACCGAGGAGATCGGCGAGG
>ULST01018056.1_pt1 | contig 13042 bp, 10 predicted proteins | sample 1956951 | NCBI WGS metagenome assembly ULST01 (sample SAMEA4835716, study PRJEB28245) | human gut metagenome | biome: gut microbiome; material: fecal sample | place: Denmark | collected 2008 | reverse complement strand
CAAGTGCCGGTTTTAAAATATTGGACGCATCCAGTGCACCTTCTGCTCCACCTGCGCCAATAATCGTGTGCAGTTCATCAATAAACAGCAGCACGTTCCCAGCCGTTTCCACTTCATTTATCACTTTTTTAATACGGTCTTCAAATTCCCCGCGGTATTTGGATTTTGCAACGAGTCCGGACATGTCCAGAGATACCAGACGTTTATCTGCCACAATATCCGGTACGTTTCCGTTTACCAGACTCTGTGCAATTCCTTCAACGATCGCTGTCTTACCGACACCCGGCTCTCCGATCAGACACGGATTATTTTTGCCTCTGCGGCACAGGATCTGGATCACCCGTTCGGTTTCCTTTTCCCTGCCAATTACCGGGTCTAACCGTCCGGCCCGCGCCATAGCTGTCAGATCGCGGGAATACTGATCGAGCGTAGGGGTAAGTGTTGCCTCCTCATTTCTTCCACGCTGGATTTCTTCCCGGTACTGTGCCGGATCCTCTCCCATCGCAGCAAGAATATCCACAAAAAGTTTCTGTGGGTTGGCTCCCATTGTATTTAAAAGCCGGGAAGCTGCACAATCCCCCTCTTTTATGATGGCAAGCAGCAGGTGTTCGGTTCCGATCCGTTCACTGTCAAAACGGTCTGCCATCTCCCTGGCACGATCCAGCACCATCTGGGTACGCGGAGAATATCCGTCACGGTCTGCCACCGTCACCTCCTCACCTGCCGCAACCAGTTCATCAATCAGCTTAAGCAGTGCTTCCAGTTCCACATTATTGGCTGTCAGTACTTCTGCTGCTACACCGGTTCCTTCCTTGAGCAGCCCCGCCAGAATATGTTCGGTTCCGACATAGTTGCAGCCGGACGAACGGGAAAGGCGGTTCGCATAATTCAGAGCTTTTTTCGCCTTATCTGTATATGGAATCAAAATTTATACCTCCTGTTACAATTCTACAAATCAATAAATTCGATATCGTCATCGGTATCTTTTTTGGTTGTTTTCTTCTTTCTTCCGAGCATGGAGCTTCGAACTTCTTCTGCCAGTTCTTTCTGCAGCATGATATCTTCATCATCGGCATCCCGGTAATGGTTCTCCCGCTTCTCCCGCTCTTTTTCCCTGTCATCGGTATCTTCTTCCGGATCATCCAGGTCATCCTCCAGATCATCCTCAATATCCTCTAACAGTTTATGCATAAATCTGCCTTTTTTGCGGAATGTTTCCTTTCCGTAACGCTTGGATATCCCGGTGTCATCCGGATCATCCGTTTCATACAGTTTTTCATCGTCCGGATCATCGTAATCGTAATCCTCATCGTCATCATCATCATCGTCATAAAAATCATCATAAGAATCGTCATCATCTTTTTTTCTTTTGACGATCAGAACCACTATGATAATCAGAAGAATCAGTACAACCACAACGAACGCACAGAGAATCAGCCGCATCTGGCTTTCCGTACTCTGGAACAGGCCCGTTTCCCCTTCCTGGGTAGAAGCTTCTGCAGATGTTGTCTCTTCCCCTATGGTATGCTTATACTGGTTATAGTTCATACATACAAACGGATAAATTTCTTCCGGATCATCCAGATCCAGCATATACAAAGCACCGTTTTGTCCGTTTTCATCCACCAGATACAAAAGTCTCAGCGGTGTGTCTATTCCGTCTTTGCGCATGCACGGATACTGATTTTCCCACAAAGTCACTGTATCTTTGACAAAGCCATCCAAAACATAGCGATCCGGAATACTGTCTGTCAGATAGAGATTTGTTCCGTCAATCGTAAAATACTGCTGCCCGTCTGCCGGAGCCTGTGTCTCTCCTTTTTGCTGTGTATCCTGTGATTCCTGCTGCGCAGCTCCTCTGGTCACCTGAATGGTATAGGTCTTTTTCACACCATTTTCCGCCTGCACGACGATCTGTACTTTATTTACACCGGTTTTCAGTTTGTCTGCCCCACTGACCGAGATCACAGATGCCTTAGCATCATTTGGCTGTGCGCTGACTGCCAGCGATGTCACCTGATCTCCCACTTTTGCCTGATATTCGGTAACTTTCGACTGAAATTCCGGAGAAAGGGTTCCTTCGGAAATCGTCAGGGATGCCAGCGTATTGTCTTTTGATTTGTCATCTGCTGCCGCTGCCGAATTTTCAACAGCTACAGATACACTTGCACCTCCCACATCCACACGGTCCCCTTCCTGATTGCCTGCAGATGGTGCGGATGCGGCAAAACTTGCAGTTCCCGCCGCATCTGCTTTAAATTTAACAGTTCCGCTTGCACGTTTATTTCCGGAACCGTAACTTCCCAGAGTCATAGAAACCGTGCCTGCATTTACACTGGTTTCCGCTGTTGCTGACTGATAAGTAAAAAGATCTTTGGAATATGTCAGATTTACCGTTCCCGTCACCCCTGCCGGAAGTGTCACTGTCACTGCCAGAGTATCTCCTATTTTCACGGATCTGGCGCTTAAAGCAATGATCATGCTCTCCGCCTGTGCATGCACATCCGGTGTCATGATACAACTGATCAGAAATACCAGTGCCAGTACCACTCCCAGTATCCGTTTTCCTTTTGCTTTGCTTTTTTGTCTCATATGTTCTGCCTTTCTTTTACAGCTGAATGGTGATCTTCCCCTGAAGATGTTTGTTCAGATATACCAGATCAAGCACATTGACCCCGTCTTTTTTGCGGTTTGTATCTGCGGCCTTAAGATAACATCCGGTAAGCTTTTGGGTACCATTCAGATGCCTGTTCAAACGGTTCAGATCTGTTTTGTTGATCTTTCCATCTCCGTTTACATCTCCATAAATCACAAGCGTATAGGAAGAAATTTTCTTGTTTTTGCTGTCATACACCTGCAGAACATTGCCGGTTGAAACGATTCCGGTAACACTCTTTTTGGATGCACTGAACAGTTTGACCGTTCCCGCGGTCACTTTAAGTTTTTTCAAAAATGTTGCCGCCTTTGTTCCCGGCGCAATCCCCGTAACCATTTTGTTTTTCAACTGATATGTTTTCGAAGTCACGGAAGTCTTCTCGGTCTCTGCCGCTGCACCAGCTTTCTTTACAATGGTAAGCGTATAGGTTTTGGATGCTCCGCTCTCCGATTTGCAGATAACTTTACACGTATTGGTTCCCGTCTGAAGTTTTTTGGTGCCGGTTCCCGTCACAGAAGATTTCGCAGCTACCGGTGATGCACTTATGGTAACGGAGGAAACTTTGCTGTCCACGACGAGGGAATACGAAGTAGTATCTCCGCGAAATACCGGTGTCAGTGTCTGTCCGGTTACGCTGAGCGATTTCAGATAGTTATTCGGATTTCCACTGGCTGTAAATGTCACTGCAGATGCCGGCATACCGGAATAAACTGGAATCCGGAATACAAATGCCTGCTGTTTGTCCGCATACCCCTGTCCAAGTTTTCTGCCCTCATTGTAAGCAGCCGCAAGGTTTGCCATATACTGGTGGCTGTACAGATTCTTCTTGTTTACTACATTAAACTTCTGGAAATACAAGGTATCCTGACCCACGCCAATGTAGTTTTTCGCCAGAATTTTTGCTCCTCCTTCAAGTGCTGCATACCGGGTATTCCATCCCGCTTTTTTTGCATATGCCAGTCCGTTTTTGATGACCAGTGTGGAGGTAATGCCCGCTGCCCCCACATTAAAATAGTTATAGTACCCCTTATAGCCGCTATAAGTTCCGGAAATCAGGGAACTGGTTCCTTTTAACCCCTGCTCCTGACGCACTCTGGATGCAAGATGATACGGGCTGACCCCGGTTTCCTCACCGATATCCATAAATGCCTGCGCATAATCCAGCGCAGATCCGTCGCTGTCCTCAACCATATTCTCCATAAAGGTTCCTTTCAGGATAGAAGAAACTCCCTGTCTGGTCTGCACCTTGCTGAAACTTAAACTTTCAAATTGAAAAATATCGGTTTCATTGAGAAAATTCCGTGGATCTAAATAATAAGCGATATAGTCTGCATCAGCACCGACCCACGAAGATCCGTCATAGACCGTCCACACATTGGTGGTCCAGTCATATGCACCGTCTGCGGTGGATTTGGTTGCGTCATTTCCGGTCTTCGGAACAAGATTGACTCCGTTTACGCTCTCTTTGCTGACCACGGTATTCCAGTCAAGCCCGGTCTTAACCGCCTGAAACTGCCACTGCGGATATGCTGTGTGAAGCACGGAAAGTGCACTGATGTAACTCTCCGGAAATCCTGCCGCACGCAGCTGCACGGCATAACTGCTGGCTGCTGCATCTGTACGCACACTGACTCCGGCAAGTGTTCCTGTTATAAGAATTGCTCCGCAAAGCAGAGCACTCAAAAAGCGTTTTATCTTTCGCATATTCTTCCTCACCTGTTATGATCTGACTGCGCGGCATCCCAAATGCAGTGCAGCCTTTCTGTATCATTATATAGAAAAAGCATATCTGCGTCAATTCTGTGCGTTGTTCTTTTTGTTCCGGGTACAGTTACTCTCCTTTATGATATAATGCGGACGTCTTTTGACTTCCATATAGGTTTTTGCAATATACTGTCCCATAATTCCCATACAAAACAGCTGGATTCCGCCAATGCATGTCACGATACATACCAGCGACGGCCAGCCGGCAACCGGATCCCCGAATACCAATGCGCGTACGACTTCCGCGATGATTGCAATAAAAGAAACCACGGTGAGCACCAGCCCCAGATACGAGGAAATCTTCAGCGGAACATCCGAAAAATTGATAATCCCATCAAACGAATAACGCACAAGTTTCCAGAAACTCCACTTGGTTTCTCCCGCAGACCGTTCTACATTTTGAAATTCCAGCCATTTGGTATCATATCCGACCCAGGCAAAGATTCCCTTGGAAAACCGGTTGTATTCGCTGACGGAAAGAATGGAATCTACCATTGCACGGTTCATCAGACGGTAATCCCTTGCCCCATCTGCAATCTCAATGTGGGAAAGTTTCCGCATAACTTTATAAAACATGCGTGCAAAAAACGAACGGATCTTCGGCTCTCCCTGCCGGTTCACCCGCCGGGTTGCCACATTGTCACAGTCTCCGGCTTCTAACATCGCAGCCATCTGTGGCAAAAGAGTGGGCGGATCCTGCAGATCCGCATCCATCGTCGTCACATAATCCCCCTTTGCATAGGACAATCCTGCCAGCAGCGCCGCTTCTTTTCCAAAATTGCGGGAAAAAGAAAGATAGTGCACGCGCTCATCTTCTGCTGCAAGTTCCCGGATCTTTTGCAGTGTTGCATCCTTCGATCCGTCATTGACAAATAAATATTCAAAATCATAATCGCCCATTTCCCGTGTCACGCGGTTTAATTCCCGGTACAAAATCTGCAGAGATTCCTGCTCATTGTACATCGGTACGACGATGCTGATGCATTTTTTCCCCATGTTTCCCCCTTGTCTTATATCTTATCCACATACTAAACAGGAATAACAGAAGCGCAGCTATGCTGATGGCAGCTCCGATCTGTACGCCCGGTGTGGTATAACGCAGCTCGATTTTGTGCGTTCCTTCTTTTAAGTGTACACCAATGAGTGCATCCGCGAAAGGCTTTATTTTCGTCTTTTTCCCATCTACATACAGACTCCAGCCCTCATCTGCCGGCACTGACAGAATCAGTCTTCCCGCCTGCCTGACATCGATACTTCCAACGATCCTGCGATCTGTCATTTTTTCGAGTGACATGGTCTGTTCGCTGAGCGTCTCATACGCAGTGCACATGGCCTTGAAATTCAGGCGGTACACATGGTATTCGATCGTTTCTGCATTGAGATTGGTAATATGGACCTTTGTTCCGGCTTTGCACTCTCCCAGATCCAGCAGATAGCGGTGGGTGGTCTTTCCATACTGCTGCGTCCATCCGTCATCTCTTGATACTGTCAGGGAATCCGCATTGCAGGTCACATAATCCGCATAATAATATCCATCCTCGGAAATATCAATTGTCGTATCCCCGGCTGCCTGCGACTGTGTACAGGTTGCCGGATAAAGCATGTCTCCTTTTGCTCCCAGCTGCTGTGCCAGGGAATTCAGGGAACCGATCCTATCAAGCATGGAAGATTCCCAGCCTTTTATTGCCTTCTCGCTCATCATATAGCCAAGTGGCAGGCAGTAGTTATTCCGATAAAGATAATTTCCATTGCTGCTTCCCACAAGTGTCCGCAGTGGACTTTCATCCACCGGATTAGAGGAAAGCATATACTTCACCGAAAACATGGCTGACGGAAGCGGGGAAGCACCATTGTAACAGTAGAAATTTTTTCCGCCCTCCATATACAGGCTCTGGAAGAGATGGCTGACATCCAGATTCATCAGGGAGGAAAATATGGTTGCCGAACGGTATCCGTACAGGCTGTCATCGTTTTTGGTTTTCCGCCCACTGTCCTCCACCCGGTAAAATCCGTCATTTCCGTTATCCTCTTTTGCCTGTTGCAGCAGATCTTCGTAGTACCCCTGTTTATCCGTATATGCCACGCGGCTGGTAACGCCAAGCCCGGTTACCGCCATATTGACTGCCAGTTCTGCAATGGCAACACAAAAGGCAGCTTCCCGCAGGGCTATCCGCATTTTCTTCGGGGCAATCTTAAGCAAAAGAAGCAGGATTCCATAAACTAAGATAAACAGCATGGTAATCACAACTGCCATGTACTCTGTCACCAGTTCATCCCCGTAATATCCGGAGAGAACCATCAGTGTCAGTGCGGCAAGCACTGCTATGATGATATGCCAGCGCCTGGTTCCTTTCCATTTGCGGATCGTTGCAAATCCCATGACCAGAAGCACAAAAATGTAAAGGAATGACTGTCTGCCCGGCAACGCCTGCGGAAAATGCATACCATGCCAGATATAATCCAGCTGATTATCCGCAAAGCTCACAAGGAAAAAGACAAGCATCAGCATACGCGGAACTTTTTCCTTCCAGGAGATTCTGCGGTTCAGCACATACAGCCATACTAGTACCAGGGTAAATGCCCCGGCATACAGATTCGGCCAGTGATCATTTCCCGTATAACTTGTAGTGACGGCTGCCGCACGCCCCAGCTCCGCAATAACAGAAAAATACCACTCCAGCGTTTTCGGAAAGCTGTCTTCAGCAGACCCGGAAGCAGAAAGCACGGCGATCTCCGGCAATAGCAGTACCATCGAGACAGACCCTGCCAGCATGGAATACCATGCAAACCGTAAAAATGCTTTCAGTTTTCCTCCTTTCTGCGTAAAAAAGAGAAGAATAAAATAAAACACCAGAAAGATACAGATCATGATGGAAATGTAATAATTTGCAAACACCGACAATGCAAGTGTCACAAAATACAGTCCCGGTTTCTGCTCCCGTACCAGTTTTTCCAGTCCCACCATGATCAGAGGAAAAAGAAGGATGCAGTCCATCCACATGATATCCCAGCTGTAGGCTGCCACAAATCCGGACAATGCATATGCCGTAGAAAATACAAGTGCCGGAATCACCTGATTTTTATGGAGTTTTGAGTCTTTTCCAATCAGATGAAAATGATATTTTAAGAATAAGAAAAAAGTCAGTCCGCACAGGGCAATCTTTGCCAGCACCAGTATCGTCATAAACTCGATCACATAATGTTTCGGGCAGAGCACGATCAGAAAATTAAGCGGACTCGCCAGATAATAGGCATACAGGGAAACAAAATCCGATCCCAGTCCCAGATTCCAGGAATACTGCAGACTTCCGCCGGTTCTTAATTTATGAAGAAACTCTGTAAAAAACGGACAGTACTGATGATACATATCGATATGCAGAATACAGTTATCCCCGAAAGGATATACCCCGTTTCCGATACAGATGACCACACAGATTATAAATGGCATAAGAAATGCCATCACATAAGGAAATGACCGGTGCGACACCATCCGCGAAATCATTTTTTTCATGTTCTTACTCATCCTTTTCCTTGTTTTTTTCAAACAACTGATAATACTGAAGCTTCTTGTAAGTCTGAAGCTGTTTTTCATCGGCTCCGATCCCTTTTGTCTGCCCCGCTGCAGAGATCACCGGGTAAGTTTTGCTCAGACTTAAGAGGTAATTCTGGTATGCATTCGTCGGCACTCCTGCTGCGGTAAGTACCTGCGCCGCAAGATAATTCAGACTCGTATTTTTATCTTTCGCTCCCTCGATCCCATAATTACTCCACACCAGATAAGGTACGAGATAACGTTTTTGTGTCTCTGCCTGTGCCCCGTTTTCCACGACAGAAGCCACTGTATCATTCGGCTGATGATCCCCGAAAAATACGATGATCGTCCTGTCATCCACTTTGGAAAAATAATCAATCAGATTTTCGAGTGCCTGATCGGTCTTGTGGATCAGTGTCAGGTACTGATTGAGCGGTTCGCTGGCATACTGTGACTGGATATCATTCGTCAGATTCATATAGGTATCGGTATATCCGCCATGATTCTGCATCGTCACATTGAAAATAAAGGCCGGTTTGCCGGAGGCTTTGTTTTTCTCATAAGTTTCTATAATATGCTCCATATCCGATGCATCGCTGATATAATTGCGCACATAGGAGACATCCCTGTAATCTTCCATAAAATCCAGATTGTCAAATCCAAGCAGAGGATACACTTTATCCCGGTTCCATCCGCTGGCCTGATACGGATGCTGTGCATAGGTCGCATATCCTAAGGATTTCAGATAACCTGCTAAAGACGGTGCCCTGCTCTTGATGTACTGCTGATACGGAATACTTCCGTTCGGAAGGAATGCCATCGTATTGCCTGTCAGAAATTCAAATTCCGAATCCGCAGTGTTTCCCCCACACACAGATGTCTGGACATATCCCGTGACCGTGTTTTTCTCCCCCTGCTGCATCCGGTGCATAAACGGCATGTAATCCTCATTGGTTTCTAACGGTCCCAGCACTTTTAAATCCGAAAATGCCTCATCCATGATGACAATGATGTTGGGCAGATCCTGTGTGTCGGTTTCTGTTGTTTTCGTTTCGTATTTCGCCAGCGTCTCTTTTGCTTCATCCGCATCGTATCCTGCCGGACGCTCCACTGCCACATAGGCAAGATCCATGGCAAAGGTCACCGCCATGCCGTTTACTTTTGTCATATATGCCGGTGTGAACAGAAACGGATACAGATAATGTTTTGTCTGAAACGATTCCTGCTGCAGGGCATTGACAAATGTACACAATACCAGTCCCACCAGTGCGATACTCCCCAGCCTTATTTTCCAGGAAAAACGCGGACCTTTTTTAAAAAGGCGGGTCAGCACAAATAATGCAATAAAAACAAGTGTAACAATCACCATGCGCCGGTCCGGTGTAAAATCATAGTTTCCAGCCACACTGGCTGCTGTTCCGGCCGAAAACAGATCCCACGGAACAAACGGTGTGGAACGGAATTTCATCACATAATGATTGGTAATTCCAAACGCCACAGCAAGTCCGTACAGCACTCTGGACGCAAAACACATTCTTCCGGTCAGAAAATATAACATCCATCCGATCAGCTCAAACAAAAAAATATTAAAAAGCTGTGCTTCCACACGCACTTCCGCAAATGGATTGTGTTCATAACATTCCATCAGGTAAAAAGCAAACACCGGAACCACGGCATACCAAAACAGCCATATGCCCTTCTGTTTCCACCCTTCTGTCCGTTTTTGTGTGTTGTTTTTCTCCCTTTTTGTCTGCTTACGTGCGACTGTCTGCTCCATGTTTCCTAACATAAAAATGAGTATGGCTCCTTCCATTCCTTCCATTTCCATCGCTTTTCATACGATTTTATCTGAATAGAATTTTACCACACTCATTCTGCTTTTAAAACGCATTTCACATTTTTATCATAATTTCATTCTAGTAATTGGATAACACCAGATGCTCCCGGTATGCACGATCCATACCATCGATCACGCGGCGTGCCTGCCCGTATCTGCGTGGATTGATGGTGATCACCCAGAGGGTATCTGCCCCCTGGTAGATTTCCCTCTTGAAAAAAGGAATCTTTTTACTGTTCTTTGTAAATGGAATGTGCTGTTCAAGCAGTGCCTCCGCCGTATGTGTACTCACTCTGGAATTGGTGGTACGGCACAGTTCCACGTCGTTATCCTTATAATTTCCAAGTTTCATCGTCATGCTTTTTGCATCTTCCTCCTCACGTGACTTTTACCTCAATCTCCCTGCCAAGTCCTCCTGCAACTTTTTCCAGAAAGTCCAGACTCGGATTATATCTCCCGCTCTCCAGACGGGAAATATTTGACTTTCTGGTACCGACTTTTTCTGCGAGCCGTTCCTGTGTCATCCCCTGCTCCTTTCGCACCTGCCGAAGCTGTGCTGCAATTTCCTGTCTGGCGTGATTATGTTCCTGCATATCCGCCCCCTTACACCTTTATAAATCGTGCTCATGTATTCTAAAGTTATCATATATGATAACTTCTGTCAATGAACCAAAAGTCCTATTCCCGAAATCATAAAAAAGCTTGCAAATGCGTCTTTCATATGTTAATATAATATTTGTTCGCGCCGGCATGTCGGAATTGGCAGACGAGGCAGACTCAAAATCTGTTGATGGCAACATCGTGTGGGTTCAAGTCCCACTGCCGGCATATAAAAGACCTCAGGTTTCCAATCGGAAATCTGAGGTTTTCTTTTTGCGGCACATCGTTTTCTTAAACCAACAGAGGACGCATCCCGTTCCCCCGGGATTGCGTCCTCTGTTATTTTACCTGTACATCCTAACTCTTTTATTTTGTAATCCTGATATCATCAAAACAGTCAAATGTTGCAAAGTAATCTTCCGGTGTCTCTGCACGGCGGATCATCTTCACACTTCCGTCTTCTTTGAGCAGTAATTCTGCAGAACGAAGACGTCCATTGTAATTATATCCCATGGAAAATCCATGTGCTCCGGTATCGTGGATCACAAGATAATCTCCCATGTCGATCTCTGGCAGTTTCCGGTCAACCGCGAACTTATCACAGTTCTCGCAAAGACTTCCTGTCACATCATACACGTGATCGCATGGTGCATTTTCTTTTCCAAGAACCGTAATGTGATGATATGCCCCGTAAATTGCCGGACGCATCAGGTTTGCTGCACATGCATCCACACCAATATACTCTTTGTAGATATGTTTCTCATGGATGGCCTTCGTCACAAGGCATCCGTAAGGTCCGAGCATGAAACGTCCCATCTCGGTATAAATGGATACATCCCCAAGTCCTGCCGGAACTAAGATCTCATCGAACTTTTTGTGCACACCTTCTCCGATGACAGCGATATCATTCGGCTCCTTGTCCGGTGTATAAGGGATTCCCACACCACCGGAAAGATTTACGAATCTGATATCACATCCGGTCTTTTCCTTTAATTCCACGATCAGTTCAAACAGTTCTCCTGCAAGCTTCGGATAGTATTCGTTTGTGACGGTATTGCTGGCAAGAAATGCATGGACACCGAAATGCTTTGCTCCCTTATCCTTTAAAATCTTAAACGCTTCGATGAGCTGATCCTTTGTCATGCCGTATTTGGAATCTCCAGGGTTGTCCATGATTCCGTTGCTCAGTTCAAATACTCCACCCGGATTGTAACGGCAGCTGATGGTCTCCGGAATATGACCGATCGTTTCTTCTAAGAAATCAATATGGGTGAAATCATCCAGATTGATGATTGCCCCAAGTTCATCCGCATAGGCAAATTCCTCTGCCGGCGTATCATTTGAAGAAAACATAATATGCTTTCCGTCAAATCCACAGGACTTTGCAAGCATCAGTTCTGTGTAAGAGGAACAGTCACATCCCATATCATATTCCTGTAAAATTTTTAAAATATATGGGTTTGGGGTTGCTTTCACTGCAAAATACTCGCGGAATCCCGGATTCCATGCAAAAGCTTCCTTTACTTTTTTTGCATTCTCACGAATGCCTTTTTCATCATATAAATGAAACGGTGTCGGGTATGTTTTAACGATCTCCTCCACCTGACTCTTTGTTACAAACGGCTTTTTCTCCATAATCTGGCTCCTTTATCTACACTTTTTCGTCTGATGTTATGCTACAACAACTCTTTTACAAATTCAAGCAATTTTCGCCTTTTCCTTTTATTTTTCCACAGATTATGATATGATATGCATGATCGAATGTTAGATTAAGCGAACGAAAGATGAGGAACATCATGGGTGTAACAGTTTTACCTTATATTGATCAGACACAGACAGCCAGGCTGCAGGAAGCAGCTTCTGCCAATATACAGACACCGAAAAATACGGATGAAGCCGTCACCACATTTAAGGAATGTCTGGCTTCCGCTGAGCGCAGCGTACAGGCCATGGCAGTGGACGCACTGCTTGCCGCCAGCAGCAGTGGTGCCGTTTCCCTGGATACGGTACAGCAGATCCTTGGATTTACCCCGCAGACCGATGCACCGGTTGATACGTCTCCGGTCACGGATACCCCGGCAATTTCCAGTTCTTCTGCAACAAATAGTACCTCCTCCTCCGGCAGTGTTTCTTCTCCGGAGAACCTCGAAGAATATTTCAAAGAAGCTTCTGAAACATACGGTGTGGATATCAACCTGCTCAAATCCATTGCCAAGCAGGAATCCAATTTCAATCCATCCGCAACCAGCTCTGCCGGTGCCATGGGTGTCATGCAGCTGATGCCGTCCACCGCAAAAGGACTTGGTGTCACAAATGCATACGATGCACAGCAAAATATTATGGGTGGTGCCAAACTGATGGCGCAGAACTTAAAGAAATACAACGGAGATGTTTCCCTTGCGCTTGCCGCATACAATGCCGGTGGTGGAAATGTCGACAAGTACGGTGGTATTCCACCGTTTAAGGAAACACAGAATTATGTCAAAAAAGTGCTTGGTTATTATCAGAATTCCAACGCTTAATTTCTAAAAAGAACCCGTGAAGATGAACAGTCTGCTGTTCATCTTCACGGGTTTTTTACTGTCTAAAGAAAATTTGATTATAATTTGAATCTGGAAAGAAGATCTCCAAGACTTGTTCCGGCCGTTTCATT
>ULST01019701.1_pt1 | contig 13170 bp, 8 predicted proteins | sample 1956951 | NCBI WGS metagenome assembly ULST01 (sample SAMEA4835716, study PRJEB28245) | human gut metagenome | biome: gut microbiome; material: fecal sample | place: Denmark | collected 2008 | reverse complement strand
CTTCAAGATAGGTATTTGACTCATAATATATTTTGTCAAAACTTACACCCATTTTACGGTAAGTTTCATCAAAACCTTCATACACCCAGTTATTCATTTTAGCCCAAAGCGCACGCACTTCCGGATCATTAGCTTCCCACTTCACCAGCATTTCGCGGGCTTCATTCATTAGAGGAGAAGCGGCTTCAGCCTTTGCTTTAGCTTCTTCTTCCGTCGCACCTTCAGACTGAAATTTAGCCATCAATTCCTTCACTTCAGCTTTATAGTGCTTATCAAAAGCTACGTAATAATCGCCTACCAAGTGGTCCCCCTTCTTTCCGGATGATTCGGGTGTTTCACCGTTACCATATTTGGACCAGGCCAGCATGGACTTACAAATATGAATACCACGATCGTTGACAATATTTGTTTTTACCACTTTATTGCCATTTGCCATCACAATGTTGGCTAAAGCATTACCCAGAAGATTATTACGTACATGTCCCAGGTGAAGTGGTTTGTTGGTATTGGGTGAAGAGTATTCGATCATCACCAACGGAGAATTATCCGTGGTAGCAACAATACCGTATTGCTTATCAACATGAATGTCATTCAACAATTCAATCCAGGCGGAAGAAGCGATAGTCAGGTTCAGGAAACCTTTGATCACATTGAATGCAGCTATCGAAGGCTCGTTAGCTTTCAGGTATTCGCCAATCTCCTGTGCTGTCTGCTCCGGTCCTTTCTTCGACATGCGCAGGAAAGGAAAAACTACCAGCGTGAGGTGTCCCTCAAATTCTTTCTTGGTTTTTTGCAGTTGCACCTGTGCGGCAGGCACGTCCTGTCCATACAGCGCTTTCAGTCCGTTGATGACGGACGCTACCAGTTTATCTTCTATATTCATGACTTAAAAGTATTTTCCGGGTGCAAAGATACTATATTTTGGCGAATTACGCGTTGCATCTGTACGGATAATAAAAAAGGAGACACCTCATAGCGCCTCCTTTTCTATTTTTCATTCATAGCCTTCCTTTATCCGATGGCCAAAGTCAACTCCATACCAGGTTTAAACTTAGCAACTCTCTTTGCAGGAATCGTAATGCTCTGTTTGGTAGAAGGATTAATGCCCAGACGTGCTGCTCTCTCTGCTACAACGAACGTACCGAAGCCAACCAATGATACTTTGTCACCAGCCTTTAGGGCTTTCGTGATTGCTGCCATGAAAGCATCTAATGCTTTCTTAGAATCCGTTTTTGTCAAACCGGACTCTGCCGCCATAGCGTTGATAAGTTCTGACTTATTCATAATACTAAAATTAAATAATTAATATGTTACACAAAAGATATCCGCATTAGTCATTCACAAACCTCTACAAAAATAGAGCAATATTTCTGAATATCAAATAAAAACATTAAAAAAAGATTGGATTTTGGCGAAAAATAAAGAATAGAAAGGCCTTTTTCTGTTATAGAACAGAATTTATTCGTATTTTTGCGACTCATTGAACGAAATAACAGATTATGAATGCTATACCAACAGTTACTAAGAACCTATTAATCATTAATGTACTGGTCTTTCTTGCGACCATTGTTGCTCAAAGTTATCATCTTGATTTAGCCCGTTATCTGGGACTTCATTTCTTTCTTGCCGATGACTTTAACGCAGCGCAACTTATCACATACATGTTCATGCATGGAGGTTTCACACATCTTTTCTTTAACATGTTTGCCGTGTGGATGTTTGGTCGCATACTCGAACAAGTATGGGGACCCAAACGTTTTTTATCTTACTATATGATATGTGGTATAGGTGCAGGCTTAATCAGCATGCTGGTAACCTACATACGCATTCAGGCTGCAAAGACCGGAATGAGTCCGGAAATGATTAACACCGTATATCAGGAAGGCGCTCAAATCATACGGGATAATATGAATTACACCTATCCGCCCATGGCAAATCTGAATGCTCTCTTAAACGGAGTTACCGTAGGAGCTTCAGGAGCCGTATATGCCATTTTGCTGGGCTTCGGAATGCTGTTCCCCAACCAGCCGCTATTCATATTTCCGTTGCCGTTTCCGATAAAAGCCAAATACTTTGTTATCGGATATGCACTGATTGAACTGTACGCTGGTTTTGCCAACAATCCTAACGACAATGTAGCGCACTTCGCACACTTGGGTGGTATGATATTCGGTTTTATACTGATAATGTACTGGAGAAAAAAAGATAGAGGAAATGGGTACTATTATAACTGACCTTAAAGAAGCTTTTCGCAGAGGGAATATTTATATCCAGCTGATTTATATCAACGTAGCTGTTTTTGTAGTCACTACGCTGACGGAGGTAATTCTGCAATTATTCAATCGCAGCCTCGGCGGTGTGTTTGAATGGCTGGAATTGCCAGCTTCACTCACACAGTTCATCATACAGCCATGGTCACTGTTTACATATATGTTTATGCATGCAGGATTTTTACATATCCTGTTCAACATGTTGTGGCTATACTGGTTCGGAGCACTATTCCTAATGTTCTTCTCGGCCAAACATCTGCGCGGGGCGTATATCTTAGGAGGTATTTGCGGTGGATTATTGTACATGGCAGCCTTTAATATCTTCCCGTATTTCCGCCCGATGGTCGATTATTCATTCATGTTGGGGGCATCCGCTTCCGTGCTTGCCATCGTAGCTGCTACAGCGTACCGCGAACCTAACTACCCCATCCGGCTGTTCCTCTTTGGTACGATACGGTTGAAATATCTGGCACTGATTGTCATCGGTACGGATTTACTGTTCATTACATCCAGCAATGCGGGCGGACATATTGCCCACTTGGGTGGTGCATTGGCCGGACTCTGGTTTGCTGCCGGACTCAGTAAAGGAAAAGATATCACTGCCTGGATTAACAAAATTCTAGATGCTATCGTTTCACTGTTCAGCTTCAAGCCCCGCAAACCGAAGATGAAAGTTCACTATGGTAACAGCCGTCAGAAAGACTATGACTACAACGCCCGCAAGAAATCTCAATCCGAAGAAATAGACCGTATCCTCGATAAACTGAAAAAATCAGGATATGAAAGCCTGACCACAGAAGAAAAGAAAAGTCTTTTCGATGCGAGCAAACGATAGTACAGAAAAATGGGAATAAAGCATATTGGTAAATTCGTAGCCTATCTGATTTTAGCGGTTAATATTTTCTTTATAAGCTTGCTGCTTCTCACCGCTTACAGCCCGCATATCAAGCCGGTTGCTCACCCCGTAGAATCCTGCTTCGGGCTGACATTTCCTATTTTCCTGGTGATAAACATCTGCTTTTTCATCTTTTGGCTTATTATCCAAAAGTATAAGTTTGCACTTTTTCCACTGGTAGCATTTCTTTTATGCTATTCACAAATACGGACTTATTTCCCGCTCAATTTCCACACAAGCAAATTACCCGAAAACAGTTTCAAGGTTTTGTCATATAACATCATGGGCTTCGACGGAGCCGTCAAAAAAGATGGCGAGAATCTCATTCTGAATTATCTGAAGAACAGCGGAGCAGATATCTTATGCCTGCAAGAATACCAAACGATAGAATCTCCCCGGTATCTCAGCCAGAAAGATGTGGAAAAGGCTTTAAAAGATTATCCCTATCATAACATCCAGATAGTGGGAAGAGGAAGTGGAAAAGGCCACACCAACCGGATAGCCTGCTACTCTAAATTCCCTATTCTTTCATCCCGTACACTGGACTATGCCAGTGAATACAATGGTTCAGTGGTTTATGAACTGAAAATGGGAGAAGATACCGTAATGCTCATCAACAATCATCTGGAATCTAACAAGCTGACTAAAGAAGACAAAGTAGTCTACGAAAGTATGCTCAAATCTCCTGAAACGGAAAAAGTTAAAAGCGGTGCACGCCTGCTCATCCGCAAGCTAGCAGAAGCATCCGCCATTCGTGCCCCACAAGCAGACAGTATCGCTCAGGAAATCGCAGCGTCACGATACCCTTATATCATTGTCTGCGGCGACTTTAACGATACTCCCATTTCCTATGCACACCGGGTCATTGAAAAAGGATTAAATGATGCTTTTACCAAGTCCGGCCGCGGACTGGGTATCTCTTATAATCAAAATAAATTCTATTTCCGGATAGACAATATCCTGGCAAGCAAAAACCTTAAACCTTATAACTGTACGGTGGACCGTTCTATAAAAGAATCCGACCATTATCCAATCTGGTGTTATCTGAAGAAAAAAGATTGAAAACGAATCAATAATTAATACTTTATACCTAATACTTAAAACTTATGTTTAAGAAGTGTATTTTTATTTTAGCTACAAGTTGTATGATGTACTCCTGTACCACACAGACGGAAACTAATCCGTTCCTGACTGAGTTCCAAACCGAACATGGCGTACCGCCTTTCGATAAAATCAAACTGGAACATTATGAACCTGCCTTTCTGAAAGGCATTGAAGAGCAAAATGCAAATATCGATGCAATAGTGAACAACTCCGAAGCGCCAACCTTTGAAAATGTAATTGTTGCTCTTGACAATAGTTCCCCGATACTGGACCGGGTTAGCGCCATCTTTTATAACATGACGGAAGCAGAAACAACAGATGATCTGAAAGAATTATCTATTAAACTCGCCCCGACATTGTCCGAACACAGTGATAATATCTCACTAAATCAGGATCTTTTCAAGAAGGTTGATGCTGTATACCAACAGAAAGATGCATTGGGACTGACTACCGAACAACAACGCCTGCTGGAAGAAACCTACAAAGGTTTTGTCCGTTCCGGTGCAAACTTATCCCCTGAGAAACAGGCACGCTTGCGCGAAGTCAACAAAGAACTGTCTACATTAGGTATCAAATTCAGTGATAACGTGCTGAATGAGAACAACGCTTTCAAACTTTATATAGACAAGGAAGAAGATCTAGCCGGACTGCCCGACTGGTTCCGTCAAAGCGCCGCTGAAAAAGCAAAAGAAGACGGACAAGAAGGCAAATGGCTGTTCACATTGGGTAATGCCAGTCGTCTTCCATTCCTGCAATACTCTGAAAATCGTCCGTTACGCGAACAAATGTACAAGGCCTACATCAACCGCGGCAACAACAATGACAAGAACGACAACAAGAAGAATATTACAGACATCGTAAAACTACGTCTGGAAAAAGCGCAATTACTGGGCTTCGACTGTTATTCTAATTTTGTTTTGGATAATACGATGGCTAAAAATTCCACAGCCGTTATGGACTTCTTAAACAACCTGTGGAGCTATTCATTGCCAAAAGCAAAAGCCGAAGCTGTTGAATTGCAGAAAATAATGGATAAAGAAGGCAAAGGTGAAAAACTGGAAGCGTGGGACTGGTGGTTCTATACAGAAAAACTCCGCAAAGAGAAATACAATCTGGAAGAAGACGAAATCAAACCTTACTTTAAGTTAGAAAATGTACGCGAAGGCGCTTTCGCTGTAGCTAATAAGCTTTATGGCATCACTTTAACGAAATTGGAAGGTATCCCCGTATACCACCCTGATGTAGAAGTTTTCGAAGTGAAAGATGCAGATGGCTCACACTTGGGTGTTTTCTACGTAGATTATTTCCCCCGTCCGGGCAAGAGCGGCGGTGCATGGATGAGCAACTATCGCGAACAACAAGGTGCCATCCGCCCGTTGGTATGCAATGTATGCAGCTTCACACAGCCCGTAGGCGATATACCTTCATTGCTGACTATTGACGAAGTGGAAACACTGTTCCATGAATTTGGCCATGCCCTGCACGGATTGCTGACAAAATGCAACTATAAAGGTATTTCCGGCACAAACGTAGCACGCGACTTCGTTGAGTTACCTTCGCAAATCAATGAGCATTGGGCTACCGAACCTGAAGTATTGAAAATGTATGCCAAACATTATCAAACCGGTGAAACTATCCCCGACAGCCTTATTGAAAAGATTCTGAATCAGAAAACCTTCAACCAAGGTTTCATGACCACCGAATTACTGGCTGCTGCCATTCTGGATATGAATCTGCACAACCTGACAGATACCCAGAACCTGGACGTATTGGCATATGAGAAAGAGGCCATGGACAAACTGGGGCTTATTCCGGAAATAGCTCCACGCTATCGTACCACCTACTTCAACCATATCATTGGCGGTTATGCTGCCGGCTATTACAGCTATTTGTGGGCAAATGTATTGGACAACGATGCTTTCGAAGCTTTCAAGGAACACGGCATCTTTGACAAAAAGACAGCCGACCTCTTCCGGAATAACGTTTTGGAAAAGGGCAACAGCGAAGATCCGATGACTCTTTACAAGAACTTCCGCGGAACGGAGCCACAACTGGAACCGATGTTAAAAAATCGCGGAATGAAGTAAAAACATTCCTATACGGAGGGAGTTAATTCTTTATCATGTGCAAATATTTGAGTTCCTTTTACTTCCGAATGTGAAAAAAAAACTATATTTGCAGCCTTGTACGCAACAGAAATTAATTAAAAAAGTAATCATAATAAACTAAAAGTAACATGCAAAACAAAGGATTTGTAAAGGTTTTTGCGGTATTGCTCACACTGGTGTGTGTGTTCTATCTCTCCTTTTCTTTTGTGACTCGCCATTATACCAATAAGGCTAAAGAGTTTGCAAAAGGCGATGTGAAAGTAGAGCAGGACTACCTGGATTCTCTGGCTAATGAGAAAGTATTCTTCGGCAATTGGACACTGAAACAGTGCCGAGAGATGGAAATCAGTTTAGGTTTGGACTTAAAGGGTGGTATGAACGTCATCCTCGAAGTTTCCGTTCCCGATGTAATCAAAGCATTGGCGGACAACAAACCCGACGAAGCATTCAATCAAGCATTGGCTAATGCTGCCAAACAGGCTATTAGCAGCCAGGACGACGTCATTACGTTGTTTGTGAGAGAGTATCACAAAATTGCTCCGGACGCACGTCTTTCCGAGCTTTTCGCCACTCAACAGTTAAAAGACAAAGTTAATCAAAAGACCTCCGACGCGGAAGTAGAAAAAGTACTGCGCACGGAAGTAAAAGCCGCCGTTGACAACTCATACAACGTACTCCGTACTCGTATCGACCGTTTTGGTGTGGTTCAGCCCAACATCCAAAGTCTGGAAGACAAGATGGGACGTATCATGGTGGAGCTTCCGGGTATCAAGGAACCGGAACGTGTAAGAAAATTACTTCAAGGTTCCGCTAATCTGGAGTTTTGGGAAACATACAACGCAAAGGATGTTGCACCTTATCTGCAAGCAGCTGATAACAAACTGCGTAACATTTTAGCCAATGAAGCACCTGCTGACAGTGTAGCTGTTGACAGCACCGCTGCTCCGGTTGTAGCGCAAGCTACCAGCACCGCCGACAGTCTTGCCGCTGCATTGAAAGGTGAAAACAAAGCACAATCCGTCGATCTTGCACAAATCAAGAAAGAACATCCGTTGCTGGCTGTACTGCAAGTTAATTCCAGCGGACAAGGTCCTGTTGTAGCTTATGCTAATTACAAGGATACCGCCGACATCAACAAATATCTTTCCATGAAAGAAATTCAAGCCGAACTCCCGAAAGACCTTCGTCTGAAATGGGGTGTTTCCGCTTACGAATATGATCCGAAAGGACAAACTTTCGAACTTTACGCTATCCGCTCAACCGAACGTAACGGACGCGCTCCGCTGGAAGGTGATGTTGTTGTAAGCGCTAAAGATGAATACGATCAGTTTGGTAAACCTGCCGTAAGTATGTCAATGAATACAGACGGTTCACGCCGCTGGGCACAGTTGACTAAACAAAACATTGGTAAGAGCATCGCTATCGTATTGGACGGCTATGTATATTCTGCACCGAATGTAAATACTGAAATTACAGGTGGTAACTCACAAATCACGGGTCACTTTACTCCCGAACAGGCAAAGGACTTAGCAAACGTACTGAAATCCGGTAAGATGCCGGCTCCCGCACGTATTGTTCAGGAAGATATCGTAGGTCCGTCTTTGGGACAGGCTTCTATCAACGCCGGTGTATTCTCATTCATCGTAGCATTGATACTATTGATGATTTATATGTGCTCCATGTACGGTTTCATTCCGGGTATGGTTGCCAACGGCGCATTGGTACTGAACATGTTCTTTACAATGGGTATCCTTTCATCCTTCCAGGCGGCCCTGACAATGTCCGGTATTGCCGGTATGGTGTTAGCTCTGGGTATGGCTGTGGATGCGAACGTGTTGATCTATGAACGTACAAAAGAAGAGTTACGCGCAGGTAAGGGGGTGAAAAAAGCCCTCGCAGACGGTTATTCTAATGCATTCTCCGCTATCTTCGACTCAAATTTAACGTCTATCATCACGGGTGTTATCCTGTTTAACTTCGGTACAGGTCCTATCCGTGGTTTTGCCACGACCTTGATTATCGGTATCTTGATTTCATTCTTTACCGCTGTGTTCATGACACGTCTGGTATATGAATACTTCATGAATAAAGATAAATGGCTGAACCTGACTTTCTCTTCCAAGATTTCTAAGAACCTGATGACGAATGTACATTTCGACTTCATGGGTAGAAATAAGCAATGGTTTACAATTACAGGCATTGTCCTTGTTATCTGTATCGGTTCATTGTTCGTACGTGGCTTGAGCCAGAGTATCGACTTCACCGGTGGACGCAACTTCAAGGTACAGTTTGAAAACGCCGTAGAACCGGAACAAGTACGTGAGTTAATCGCCAGCAAGTTCGGTGATTCTAATGTAAGTGTAATTGCTATCGGTACCGATAAGAAGACTGTACGTATCAGTACAAACTACCGTATCGAAGAAGAAGGTAACAATGTCGATTCAGAAATCGAAGCATATCTGTATGAAACGCTGAAACCGGTATTGACGCAGAACATCACGCTGGAGACATTCATCGACCGTGAAAATCACACAGGTGGCAGTATCGTCAGCTCACAGAAAGTAGGTCCGAGTATCGCAGATGATATCAAGACTTCGGCCATGTGGTCTGTAGTTCTCGCTCTTATCGCCATCGGTCTCTACATCTTGATCCGTTTCCGCAACATTGCATATAGTGTGGGTTCCGTAGCTGCACTGACCAGTGATACATTAATGATTCTTGGCGCTTATTCATTGTGCTGGGGTTGGATGCCGTTCTCTCTTGAAATTGACCAGACATTTATCGGTGCTATCCTTACGGCTATCGGTTACTCTATCAATGACAAAGTGGTAATCTTCGACCGTGTACGTGAATTCTTCGGCCTGTACCCGAAACGTGACAGAAAGCAATTGTTCAATGATTCGTTGAATACGACCCTGGCACGTACTATAAATACTTCATTGAGTACATTAATCGTGCTGCTGTGTATCTTCATCCTTGGTGGTGATTCTATTCGCAGTTTCGCATTTGCAATGATTCTCGGTGTTGTAATCGGTACATTATCTTCTCTGTTCATTGCATCTCCTATCGCATATATCATGATGAAGAACAAAAAGATTGTTGAGCCTGCTGTTGAAGTAGCAAAATAAGAACTATATAGTAACAAAACAAAAAAGGGAAGCCGAATAAATGGCTTCCCTTTTTTGTTTTGTAGTCCCGAGGGGAATCGAACCCCTATCTAAAGTTTAGGAAACTTCTATTCTATCCGTTGAACTACAGGACCAAAAACATTCACGGTTGCAAAGATAAAGCATTCTCCCGATTTAACAAAGGCGAACGAATCTTTTATCGAGAAGTTAAAGAAATACAGTCTACACAAGATTTTATCAAAGTGTCAACCTAAATCAGCTACAAACAGTAGTATATTGGCGATTCAATCTTACATTTAGTCAACAGTTAGGCAACCAAAAATAAATGATAATATGCAACTTTTATTCGTTCAAGTCAGACACATAGTCAGAGTTTTGCTCACTCCAAATATCAAAAAACACTCATTTATCAATTCTTTTAGTACACAATCACAGATTAATTCGAAAAGATTTTGCCAAGTCGCATAACTTTCCGACATTTGCAAACGTATCTTTAAAAGCGTAGTACTTTTTGTAAGTACCCCAACCAACATAAGAACAGATTTTAAGTGATCCTATAAATTAATCATAGTAATACGAAATTATGGCAAACGACATGATGGTAAAAGAACTGGATCAAGTGGTAGTCCGCTTTTCCGGAGACTCCGGCGATGGTATGCAGCTCGCCGGCAACATCTTTTCAACAGTATCGGCTACGGTGGGAAATGACATCAGTACTTTCCCCGACTATCCCGCAGATATCCGCGCCCCGCAAGGTTCTCTGACCGGCGTATCAGGTTTCCAGGTACACATCGGCGCCAGCAAAGTATTCACCCCGGGTGATAAATGCGACGTATTGGTAGCTATGAACGCTGCCGCATTGAAAACACAGTATAAGTTTGCTAAGTCTACTGCTTGTATCATCATCGACACAGACTGTTTCCAGGCTTCCGATCTACAGAAAGCCGCTTTCAAGACTGACAATCCTATCGAAGAAATGGGTATCAAGCAAGACGTGATTGCTGCTCCTATCTCTCAAATGGTGAAAGATTGCCTGGCAGAAACAGGTATGGACAACAAAGCAATGCTGAAATGCCGCAACATGTTCGCTCTCGGTTTGGTATGCTGGTTGTTCAATCGTGACCTGAAGATTGCAGAAGATTTCCTTAGAGAGAAATTTGCAAAAAAGCCGGAAATAGCAGAAGCCAACATCAAGGTGATTCACGCCGGCTACGACTATGGTCACAATACACATGCTTCTGTAGCGCACACTTATAAGATAGAAAGTAAGATAAAAACACCCGGAATATACATGGATATCATGGGTAACAAAGCTACAGCCTACGGTTTCATTGCTGCTGCTGAAAAAGCAGGTCTGAAGTTGTTCCTGGGTTCTTATCCCATCACTCCTGCTACGGACGTATTACATGAACTTTCCAAACATAAATCTTTAGGTGTCATTACCGTTCAATGCGAAGATGAGATTTCCGGCTGTGCTACAGCTATCGGTGCATCTTTTGCAGGTGCATTGGCTGTAACTACCACTTCCGGTCCGGGTGTCTGCCTGAAATCAGAGGCTATGAACCTGGCAGTGATTACAGAACTTCCTCTGGTTGTTCTGAACGTACAGCGCGGTGGCCCTTCCACAGGTTTGCCGACTAAATCGGAACAAACTGACTTATTGCAGGCTTTGTTTGGCCGTAACGGCGAAAGCCCGATGCCGGTTATTGCCGCCACCTCACCGACAAACTGCTTCGATGCAGCCTATGCAGCTTGTAAAATGGCTTTGGAGCACATGACTCCGGTGGTTCTGTTGACAGACGGTTTCGTAGCCAACGGTTCCGGTTCATGGAAGCTGCCGAATCTGGATACATATCCTGAAATCAAACCTCAGTATGTTACTCCTGAAATGAAGGATAACTATACTCCTTATAAACGCAACCCTGAGAACCAGGTACGTTACTGGGCCATTCCGGGACAAGAAGGCTATACTCACATCCTCGGTGGTCTGGAAAAAGACAGCAACACTGGTGCGATTTCTACCGATCCTGAAAACCACAATCTGATGTGCCACCTGCGTGCAGAAAAAGTTGCAAAGATTGCTGTGCCCGATGTAGAAGTACAAGGCTGTGCAGATGATGCAGACCTGCTGATTGTAGGTTTTGGCGGTACTTACGGACACTTGTATTCTGCTATGGAAGAGATGAACAAAGCCGGACAAAAAGTAGCCTTAGCTCACTTCTCTTATATCAACCCACTGCCTAAAAACACGGCTGAGGTATTGAAGAAATATAAGAAAGTGGTAGTTGCCGAACAAAATCTGGGACAATTTGCCGGTTATCTCCGCATGAAGGTAGATAATTTCACTCCGTATCAATTCAATGAAGTCAAGGGACAGCCGTTCGTAGTAAGCGAATTGGTGGCTGCCTTCACCGAGATACTGAAGAAGTGACAAGCTACAGGCTACGAGTAACAAGTACTGCCCTGAACAGACTTGTAGCTTGTAGCTCGTAACTCGTAGCTACTAAAAAACTTATCAACTTAAAACTTAAGAACATCATGAGCGAATATACAGCTAAAGATTTCAAAAAAGGACAACCTCGTTGGTGTCCGGGTTGCGGTGACCACTTCTTCTTGAACTCACTGCACAAAGCGTTGGCAGAAATCGGTGTTAAGCCTTGGGAAACTGCCGTTATTTCGGGTATCGGTTGCTCTAGCCGTCTACCTTATTATATGAATACGTATGCGATGCAGACTATCCACGGACGTGCTGCCGCCATCTCTACCGGATGTAAAGTAACCAATCCTAACCTGAGCGTTTGGCAGGTTTCAGGTGACGGTGACGGTCTGGCTATCGGTGGTAACCACTTTATCCATGCTATCCGTCGCAATATAGATATCAACATTCTGTTGCTGAACAACCGCATCTACGGTTTGACAAAAGGACAATATTCTCCGACGTCTCCCCGTGGCTTCGTCAGCAAATCCTCTCCTTATGGTACGGTAGAAGATCCGTTCCACCCAGCTGAACTCTGCTTCGGTGCCCGTGGACGTTTCTTTGCACGCTGTGTAGCTACAGATGGTCCTGGCACAGGAGAAGTTCTGAAGGCTGCCGCTAACCATAAAGGAGCCGCTGTGTGTGAGATTCTGCAACACTGCGTTATCTTCAATGACGGCACCTACGACTCTGTATACAACAAGGACGGACGTGCCAAGAATGCTATCTATCTGGAACACGGTAAGCCGATGCTTTTCGGTGAGAACAAGGAGTTTGGATTGATGCAGGAAGGCTTCGGACTGAAAGTTGTGAAGTTGGGCGAGAACGGTATCACAGAAAAGGATATCCTCGTTCATGATGCACACTGCATGGATAATACATTGCAACTGAAATTGGCTCTGATGGAAGGTCCTGACTTCCCGGTTGCTCTCGGTGTGATCCGCGATGTAGAAGCTCCGACTTATGACGATGCTGTAATGGAACAGATTGAAGAAGTATCAGCAAAGAAGAAGTATCACAACTTCAAAGAACTGCTGATGACAAATGATATTTGGGAAGTGAAGTAAGCAAATACAATATTCTTTTTCAGTAAAAGCCTCATTACCGCTGCTATTATATAGTACGGTAATGAGGCTTTTTGCGAAGGACGAATCCGCTTATTAGAGGGATTAATTCATTATTATAGGGA
>ULST01022077.1_pt1 | contig 13175 bp, 9 predicted proteins | sample 1956951 | NCBI WGS metagenome assembly ULST01 (sample SAMEA4835716, study PRJEB28245) | human gut metagenome | biome: gut microbiome; material: fecal sample | place: Denmark | collected 2008 | reverse complement strand
ACCGCCGACGCCGTATCGTGACCAGCCACGGCGATTACCGGGATTTCCCCGATTCCTGTCTTACGGGCGATCGACTCGCTCAACCGCCCGATCAACGTCCCCGGCATCACCACCGGACACATCAAAGTAGGAGATACACCCACGGCCTCCAAGAGCTTGTAATCGAATTTATGGGTTTCCGGATTCAATAATTGAGACGTGGAAGCGATCGTATATTCACATACCATACGCTCCGTCAACATATAAGCCAAAAGGTCCGGTATGAATAATATCTTTTCCGCCACTTCCTGCGGTATAAACGAGTCTTGCCCCGCCCTGAAAAGCTGGAACAAGCTATTAAACGGCATCACTTGAATACCTGTCCGCTTATAGACCTCTTCCTTGGGAATCCGTTTGAAAAAGTCCTCGGGAGCGCCGTCCGTATAAGGATCTCGGTAAGCACGAGGTAAGCCCAATAAAGAGCCATCCAAAGCCACATACCCAAAATCCACCCCCCATGTATCTATTCCGATCGAGTGCAACCGGATTCTTTGCCGGGCGCATATCGTCAAGCTTTCTATAAGAGAAGTATAAAGATGATAGATATCCCAATAAAACCGTCCGTGTAATTCCACCATCGGATTCGGGAACCGATGGATCTCTTTCATTTCAAATTTGGCATCCTTTAAGGTTCCGAGCACGGCCCGTCCACTGGTAGCCCCTATATCAAAGGCTAGAAAATTATATTCCTTCATGGCTTAACAAAGTTATTTGTTTGACGAAAGCAAAAGTAGAAGCATTATTGCTATATTTGCTTACGAAAATGATTTTAAACCTTTCAAATCTGACATGAACGAACTGCGGAATGATTTACTACGTTACTTGACGATCAGCGCTACGGATGAGGAATGGGGAATCGTCGTCACGACGGTCGGATATCAATTCATCCCGCCGGGTTGCGCCTATCCACTTTCCCGGCATCCGGAGAAGTATAATTTCAAGCCTCAGACCGGGCGCATCCTGAATGAGTATCAATTGGTATATATAACGAAAGGTAGCGGGTACTTTTCCTCCCAGTCTTGTAAATCGCAAAAGATAAACGCAGGGACGATGATCCTCCTTTTCCCCGGGGAATGGCATAGTTATTATCCGGACCGGGAAACGGGATGGGATGAGTATTGGGTAGGTTTCCGGGGCATTCATATCGATAAACGTGTGGAGAAGAAATTCTTTACCAAGGAAGAGCCGCTACACCGGATCGGGCTGAGCGCTACGATCGTCGGACTTTATGAGGATATACTGAAGTTCGCCTCGGAGGAGAAATCCGGTTACCAACAGATGATCTCCAGTATCGTGCTTCATATATTAGGCTCCGTATATTATAAGGAAAAGAACAACTCCTTCACGAACACCTATGTCGTAGATAAAATCAACGAGGCACGTATATTAATGAAGGAGAACATCGAGGACCCATTAAGTCCGGAAGAGATCGCTGCCCGTCTTGGTTTAGGTTATTCATGGTTTCGCCGGATGTTTAAGGAATACACCGGCGTCTCCCCCGCCCAATATCAATTACAACAGAAGCTCCTTCGTGCGAAAGAGCTTCTGACTAGCACCCCTTTGACGATCTCCGAGATCGCCTATAGCCTACATTTCGAGAATGCCGGCCAATTCTCCACATTCTTCAAGAAGAAAGAAGGGGTCACGCCCTCGGAGTTCAGGGATCGGACACATTGAGCTGGAGTGAACCGCTCAATAAGGTTTATAAGGCGTACGCATGACATTCCATGTTTTTGGTAGCCACACTCTATAACGTTCTGCCTGATTCCACGTATTACCAGCTGATGCGAAATCGCACAGATGAATCGGGCGAGCCTTGCCGTTTCCTTCCAAATCCGTTCCTAAAACCATAGGAACGGTAAAAGCCATCCAAGCGAAATCGGGGGCTTGTACCGGAGTTAATTCCACATAACCATCCTTGCTGACGATCACGGAAGCCTCATCCACATCTCCATCCTTAAAGCGGCTATCTCTAGCCAGCACCAAAGGGCCTCTTACGATCGCTTGAGCCTCGTTCAGCTCCACCAAGCGAGCCCGCATATCCAACTCCACCGTAATTTCATCCCCTTTCTCCCAAGTCCTATGAATCGGTAGGTATGCTCCAGCCAACAGATCCGTTAAAGGCTCACCATTGACAGACACCACAGTTCGCTCACTCCACGCCGGGATACGCAAGGCGATCGTAAAATCACTCGTCTTCTCCGGTTCCACCACAATCCGGACTTGCCCATCTATCGGGTAGTCCGTCTCCTGCGTCATCGACACCCTCGTCTTTTTATCCAACTCTACCTCCACGCTCGAAGCCGCATATAGGTTGACATCGATACGTCTGCCGTTTACCTGATAAGCGAACCGCGGAATCATCGCGAAAGCACGAGGTCCATTCGCATTGCAACAATTGATATGCATACCGCATTGCTCCTCTCCTTCATGCCGCCAGCCCTCCAACGGACTGTATTTCGCTATTTGTGAGGCATCCGCTTTCAGCGAGGCTAGTAAAGCGTTATACATAGCCTTCTCGATCTGGTCCGCATATAAGGAATTTCCGGTTAGTCCAAGCATCCTGTCGCAAATCTGCATCCACGTGAACGTCACACAAGTCTCCATCGTATGATAAGTAGGATAGGTCTGTAACGCCTTGCCTCCATACCAGCACTCGAATGCACTACCAGAACCGGCCACATTGATTTCCTCATTGATTATATGATTCATCGTTTTCTCCACCACAGATAAATATAATGGATTCTTAGTGACCTTGTAAAGTTCCAACAAGCCCTCATAACAAGACATCATCTCATATGCTTTTTGTCCATTCTCCGGAGAGAACCAAACCTTTGGATGTGGGAAACGTCCGGCGACAGGAATATCCGCAATCGCCTTACTAATCAATCGAGGGCCTTCCGGAGTCTCCCATTGCTTTACGATGTACTTGGCAAAATCCAGATATTTATCTTGCCGGGTACGATTATACAGATACATCACCGGCTCAAGTACCGAAGAGCTTGGCATTCCTATATAATTACCGGTCGTCACGATATTCACTTTTCCGGGTCCCACCTGCGTCATCAAATGGTCGATCACCCGGCAGGCGGCATCCAAAGCTTTTCGATCCCCGGATAAGTCATAATAAGCGATCAAACCTAAAGCCGTGTATTTTCGCCCCCATATATCCCACTGGTTCAACTGTGCTTCCTCGGAATAGTTACCGATATATCCATTTGGCAATTGGGTTTCCATCAACAATTCCGCTCCATTCTTAATAATCTTGTACAACTCAGGATCTTTATCATAACGGTATGAGGCGATCGCCCCTTGTATCCATTTTCCCCAAAATTCCGATTGCCAGTGCGAGGTCTCTTCCTTATGCCGGAAAGGTTCCACCAAATGATCCACATCTTGAGCTTTCACTCGATACTCGATACAAGCGTCGATCCGTTGCCCCAAATAACCGGATATCCTCAAGTGACGTACAGGATCAGTGTTTCTTACTTGCGCATTCATACAACAAACACAAAAACAAAAGAATAGACACGACATGCCTTTTGTTAATACGGATATACTCATAAACACAATTCTTAAGGTTAATAAATGTGATAAAGATAGCACATTCCACTTGTTCGGAACTTTCAGAATTGACAAAATAAATATGAATATTGACACACAAATCGTATCTTAAAATAAAATATCTATTATTTTTCCCCTGATATATTTTGTATGAATCCCAGTAAATACATATTTTTACTTCAAAAAAATTTAAGTTATGAGGGTCATTTATCTTTTACTATCTTTTATGCTTTGTTTCTACCCTGTCACACAGGCGCAAAACACGACGAATCAATTTATGACACAGGCACAAAGCAGCCTGGAAAAAAAAGACTACACCAAAGCTCGTTATCTTTTTTTACAAGCTTACAAGAGCTTATCCCAAAAAGGTGATTACAAACAGGCGATCGATGCCGGTACGCAGGCGGCTTATCTATATTATCGCGAGAATTATTACCAAGAGGCATTCGATCTTTGCCGCCAGATGAACCAATTCATCTTAACCGAGGAACAGAAGTTGCAGAAATCGCTCTATGAGCAACGCTTCCAAGTAACGAAAGAGCGGTTGGAAATGTATATTAAGCTAAAGAACGCCGCCCAAGCGCAAGTTCAACTCAATACATTAGATAATCTGGCCAGCCAAGCGGGCGATGAGAAGTTATCGAACAATTTATTATATACCCAAGCAGGTTATTATTATACGTTCGGGCAAAACGAGCAGGGGGATGCTGCTTTCCAGAAACTGATCAACCAGTATAAGGAGAAAAAAGAATACGAGAAGGTGAACGATTGCTACCGGAACCTGATCTCTATCGCTCGTAAGGCAAACAACGCCCCACTGATGGAACGTACCTACGACAAATACATCGTATGGACGGATTCCGTAAAAGCTCTTACGGCAGAGGATAAACTAGGGGCATTACAACAAAAATACGATCAGAGCCTACAGACAATACAGGAGAAAGACGATAAATTGTCTGTTAAGCAATATATGATTGTCGGACTTATCACATTCGTGGTAATCCTGATAGCCGCCTTGCTTTTCTTGGGATTCCTTCTATTACGCTTTATTGTGCTGAACAAGAAATTAAAGAAAATCATCCAGACGACAAACGAGCATAGCGAACAACAAGCCCAATTCATCCAAAACATATCGGTTCAGATGGAGCCTACCTTGAACAAGCTTAGCGCATCCGCCAAAGAATTACAGGCGGTAGCTCCGAAGCAGGCCGAGGATGTATGGACACGGGTAGAGGCTTTGAAACAGTTTACGGTTCATATCCAAGAGCTTTCCTCCTTGGAGAATACGTTGATGGAACCGTATGAGGTTAGTTCTTTTAATGTAGGAAACTTCAGTAAGAAAATCGTGGAGAAGGTTAAAGGGGATATTCAACCGGAGGTCAATCTCGTAACAGACGTGCCCCAATTGGAGATTAAGACGAACGCCGAGCATCTGGAGCAAGTCTTATTACATTTGTTAAAGAATGCCGCATTATATACTTCCAGCGGTAACATCCGTCTGGAATTTAAACGGAAAGGCGCTCATGTTTGCCAATTTATCATTACCGATAATGGTACAGGCATACCGGATGATCTAAAAGAGAACTTATTCAAGCCATTCAATGAGGCGAAGGATCTAGCGCAAGGCGATGGTTTGGGATTACCCATCTGCGCACTGATGGCTAGTAAATTAAACGGAACCCTATCTATCGATAAGGAATATAAGAAGGGATGCCGGTTCGTCTTGGTATTGCAGATATAAAATAGACTCACCTTGTTTGTCTTTTTACCGCGATGCGGATGCAGTGACGCTGCAATCCGGGTTGCAGTAACACTGCATCCGCATCGCGGTATCACTGCAACCCGGGTTGCAGTAGCTTATTCCGGCAAATGCTTCCGTAAGAACTCAATCCAGTTACCAGAGGCGATACGGTTGATAGCATCGTCCGTAAAGCCACGGTATTGAAGGATCGGGAATATCTTTTGGAGATCGGCGATCGTTACTAGGTCATACGGGCATTGCTCCGTACCGAAAGCACCATCCAGATCACTGCCGATAGCCACATGGTTCGCGTTTCCGGCCAATTGGCAGACATGATCGATATTGTTCGCCATAATCTCCATTCCACAGTTCATGCCTCTTGGAGTAGACTCGCCTCGCACCCAGTTCGGTACCATCATCCAAGCGTCTAGGGCGATACCGATCACGGCGCCACGCTCTATCAACGCCTTGATCATCTCGTCGCTAAACTGGCGGTTGTGATCTACGAAGGCCCGACAGTTGTTATGGCTCGCCCAAATCGGTCCCTTATACAAATCCAATGCATCCCAGAAAGCCTCATCACATAAATGGGTCACGTCAAGAATCATACCCAAGCGATCCATGGTACGCAACAACTCTTTCCCCATGGCATTCAGATGACCGGTAGAATCCGTACCGTTGGCATATCTTCCGGGGCCGTAATGTGCCGGGCCAACCGCCCTCAAGCCATAAGCATACGCCCTTTCCACATGATTCACCGTGATGAACGAGTCGGCTCCCTCGATACTTAATACATAACCGATCGGCTTCTTGTCGGCGGGTTCACCGTCTTTCCAAAGAGCCAGATGCGTATCCAAGGCCTTCTTATCCCGGATCATGACCATCTGGCCCTCCTCTTCCATCGCCTTATACCAAGCAAGTTGGCCTTGGGTCTGCGCCCAAGCTTGTTCCGGGGAATGCCAACCGGGAAGTGGATTATCCGGCCCTACATAGCGACCGATCTGGGTGGCGACTACCAACCCGACGTTTCCTTTACGCAGTTCCTCAAACGATATAGTGGCGTTTCCACGGTCGGGCTTATCGGTCATACCGATTTCTCTCCGGTTTATTTCCTTTAGGGGTTGACGCAAATCCCGGTTCCACTCCAAAGCGTTCATGCTAAGGTCGAGATGAGCGTCGATAATAAATGGCTTATTCATTTTATTAATTGAGAGTTGATAATTGATAATTGAAAATTTGATTACCGTTAATAGGTGATGCGGCGTGAACGGGCAATGATAGGCCATTCGCCGATCGCCTCACGATCCCGGATCACATAAGCCTTGTCGTATAAAGCGACCGTAGGACAAATATGAACGGGAATGCCATAGAATACGGAACCTAATGGATAGAGCCGACTGTCCGGGACTTCCAAGACCAGATGCTCCTCGCTCTGGGAGATAGGTTTCGCCTCCGGATGGTTCAAGAAAAACACACGGGGCAAAGGACTTTCCGAGGCTACCGCCTTGTAACCAAGATCTACGCAAACATGATGCTCATCCAGCACGGAAATGACCCGAGTTATCAATAAGGCAGCTACCTTGAACGGCATATCCGGATAAGCGTTTCCATACCCCCAATCCCAGAACACAAACGTGCCGGGACTGCATTCGCAATCCTTCCGCTTCGCGTACATCGGGAATGTAGGAGTACCCCCCATCACCTTTACCAATGGATAGGCGAACTTTCGGGATATCTCCCGGAACACACGTTCGGTCAAGGCGTACGCTGCATCTGCTCCTTGGCAACGTACCGATAGCTCCGCATCATGTATATGTCCGTCGTAGCCATGCAACCCGATAATCTGCAGAGACTTCAGCGGCAGGATGGCATCCACCAGCGCCTCCGCTCTCTCCGGGAGGACTCCGGTACGATTCATTCCCACGTTCAGATCGATAAAGACATCCAAGGTGATATTCCCGGCCTCGCAAAGAGCCGAGATCGCACGGGCATTCTCCGCTTGATCTACCAAGCAGGAGTAATGGGTGGCGGGATATGCCTTTATCAAATCTAATAAGCGGGAAATCTTCGGGCCTACCGGCTGATAGGCTAATAATACATCGGGGGCATTCATATGCCCCAGCATCTCGGCCTCGGCAATCGTAGCGCACTTGAACTTCCGGATTCCGGCATCCAGCAGCATGCGGGATACCTCAGCCGCCTTATTCGTCTTCACGTGCGGACGAAGCCGGTTCGTATCGCCTATGATCCTCTTGGCCAACTCGATATTGCCGGAAATACGATCCGGATAGAACGCCAAGGCTGGCGAGTCTATCCGGTCTACATTACTTATGACGTACCAATCGTCCATGGCTTATTCGTATAATTCGAACAAAGCCTCTATCTCTACAGGAATATTATCGGGAAGAGAACCGAATCCTACGGCGCTACGGGTACCTACACCGTTATCCGGCCCCCATACGGCGGCGAACAACTCGCTACAGCCATTGATCACATAAGGATGCTTTCCGAAATCGGGCGTACAATTTACCATACCCAATACCTTGATCACTCTCTTTATCTTGTTGAAGCTACCAAGGTTCGCCTGGATGGTCGCCAACATGGTAAGTCCTACTTGCTGGGCGGCGAGTTTGCCTTCATCCATCGTCAAGTCCTTGCCGATACGTCCGATGATCAAGGACTTATCATTCCGCACAGGCCCGTGACCGGAAAGATACAGGTATTTGCCATCTATCACACAAGGCTTGTAAACTCCGGCCGGAGCCGGTGCGGGAGGTAAGGTCAACCCTAATTTCTCAAAATTCTCATCTGCGTTAATCATGCTCATAATTTCTTTCATTTATATGTTAGTAAAAAAATATATTGATCTATTTCCTGACTCTTTCCGTTACCGGTTGATTCGTGGCGACAGAGATTCCTTGTAGCTCTACATACTCGACGCTTAAAGGATTCTTGGAGCTGGCTTTAACGTAGAGGGATTGGAGAATCGCCTGTTGGTTGTTGATCGTTATGTAGCATACATAGCGGGAATCACGTTTGGTAATCGTCAACTGGCGGGAGGGATAAGCGGTCAATGAGCATACACAAGCATTATCACTCGCCGAGATCAGTTTATACCCATAAGCCATTTTCCGTTGGATATAGCTCAAGCCATTGGTTTCCCCCGGATGCTTTTCCCGATTGACCCAATAAACGTTCAAGGGATCATGTGTATCCAGCTTACCATCTCTCAGATTCACATCGTAACAAACCAAGTTCTTATTCACGCTTCGTGCTATATGAAAAAGCCTCCCGACCGTTGGATAAGTACCTTCCTCCGGGTCCGCCGCAAACGAGGCGACGAAAGGGAAAAGCATAATAACGATACTAAGCAGCCATCTCTTTCTCATTGCTCAATCATTCTTTTATTATACAATCATATTTAAGATCATTACCCCGATCAATCCTACGACCGACACGATCGTCTCCATGATAGACCATGAGCAGATCGTATCCTTTATGCTTAGGTTAAAATATTCCTTGAACATCCAGAAGCCGGAATCGTTGACATGCGAGAACATCAAGCTACCCGCTCCTAAAGATAAAACCATCAAGTTCGGGTTCGCACCCGTTTGCGTAACAAAAGGCATCACCACGCCCGCCGCCGTCAACGCCGCCACCGTAGCCGATCCCACGCACAAACGGATCACGGCAGAGATCAACCAACCCAAGATCAACGGATGAACGGGCAATTGCTCCAGACTTGTCGCCAGCTCATTGCTTACCCCGCTATCCTCCATGATCTGCTTGAAGATACCGGAACCCGCGATGATCAAAAGGATCATAGAGATATCTTTCACGGCCTCCCCATAGACTGCCATAACCGACTTGATACCACGTCCCTGCCGGATGCCCAGCGTATATGTAGCGAACAACAAGGCGATCAGCATTACAATGGAAGGAGCACCAATAAAAGAGACTATCCCGCTCGCCATCTCGCCCATATCCTTAAAGCAATAAGGAATAACCGTCACGATAATCAGTAAAAAGACAGGCAACGTAGCGCTGATAAAACTATTCGCCTTGCCCGGTATGCTATATCTCCCGCTATCCTCTTTCTGCTCGAACAACGTGACCGGACCGGATTTTATATGTTTCAACCGACTGCCGAACACCGGCCCGGCGATAATGATAGCCGGAATCGCCAAACATAAACCGTAGATCAGCGTAAGGCCGATATTCGCGTTGAATTGTACCACCAAGGCTACCGGAGACGGATGCGGGGGCAGGAATCCATGCGTCACGGACAGCGCCGCCAACATCGGCAACCCGATATAGACCGCCGGAAGCTTGTATTTATACACGATCGAGAAGATCAATGGCACCAACAACACAAATCCGATCCCATAAAATAACGGAATACCCACGACAAAACCTGTCACCATCAGCCCCCATTGTATATGCTTAGTACCAAAAAGTGACACCATCACGGAAGCGATCTTCTGTGCCGCTCCGCTCTCGGCCACCAACTTGCCTAGCATAGCGCCTAATACGATAATCAACGTCAACCCACCCAAGATACTCCCGATACCGTTATTCACCGAGTCCGGCAGCTTCTCCAACGGAATGCCCAAAGCGATGCCCGCCAAGATAGAGGAGATCAGAAACGCAATGAAAGCATCCACCTTAAAGTAGGATATCAAGACAATCAATAAGGCCAAACAAAGTACGACAATGATAAATGACATGTTTTTTCGCTGTATTAGTTTATAATCCGTAAACGGGATACAAAGAAAACATTTATTTCCGAACTACCCCTTTTTACGATAACTAATTACCGCTAACAGATTAAAAAAAACAGCAAATAGACAGACAATCACAAAATGTCCCCGTAAATCGGCAAAGCCGCTCCCCTTTAAATAGACCATACGCATCACCTCCACGAAATAACGCACCGGGTTCGCCAGCGTGATCTTCTGCGCCCATTCCGGCATACTGCTGATCGGCGTGAACAATCCGCTTAGCAAGGCGAAAATGATCAAGAAGAAAAACGCCGTAAGCATCGCTTGTTGCTGTGTGGACGAGAAGGAGGAGATCGCCAAGCCAAATCCCGTAAAAGCGATCAAATATACGGCGGCAAACAAATAGATCACCCCGAAACTCCCCTCCGGCACCAAGCCGTAGATCAGCCAAGCGATGAGGATCGCCACCGTCAGCAGGACAAAGCCTATCACCCAGAAAGGGATCAGCTTCGACAGCAGGAACAGGGACTTGGGTACGGGCGAGACGTTTATCTGCTCGATCGTCCCTTTCTCCTTCTCGCTCACGATATTCAAGGCGGAGATCGATCCCCCGATAATCGTCAGCAAGAATACCATGATGCCGGGAACCATATAGATCTTGTAACTCAAGTGGGGATTGAACAGGTTAATCGAAGCCACTCCCCTGCCCGATCCCATAGAGGCGAAACCTTTCTCCCTATTGAAATCCTGTATAATCGAGGAGAGGTAGGAGCTACCCAAGCCGCCCTTAGTTCCGTTCACGGCGTTAGCGGCGATCATCACGCCCGCCCTGCCCTCCTTACCCAAGTCCCGCTCGAAATCAGAGGGGATTTCCAGAATGATATCGGACTCATTGCTCTCCACCGAGGTCAGCGCCTCGTCGTAACGATCCGACCGGTCTGTCAGGCGGAAATATCCGGAGGATAGTACCTTATCTACCAATTGCATGGAGGTGACGGAATGATCGTTGTCCACAATGCTAAGGTTGATATTTCGCATCTCGAAATTAGCGGCAAAAGGTAAGATGATCAACTGCATGATCGGGATGATGAAGATAATCTTCGGCATGAACCGGTCCCGACGGATCTGCTTGAACTCTTTCTCTAACAAATATCGTAACATAGCTTATAATCGTATTTTAAAACGTTTCACACTCAAGAATACCAGCACGACCGCCATGAACGACAGTATCCCGATCTCCTTCAAGATCGACACGGCGGGAAGCCCCTTGATCATCACGTCCTTCACGGCGATGATATACCATTTGGCCGGAACGATATGGGAGAACCATTGCAGGATATCCGGCATATTCTCTATCGGGAACATCATGCCGCTCAACAACATGATCGGAAGCATCAAGGCGATACCGCTGATCAACATAGCCGCCTGCTGGGTATCGGCTACCGTGGAGATCAGCAGGCCCAGACAGAGGGATACGATCGCATACAGGATGGATACGGAAACCAGCAACAGCAGGCTGCCTTTTATCGGAACGTCCAGCAGAAAATAGGATAGTAGCAAGATCGTAGCGATATTCACCATACTCAGCAATAGGTATGGGATCGCCTTGGCCAGAATGATGTAGATGGGTTTCAACGGGGAGACCAGCAGGACTTCCATCGTTCCCATCTCCTTCTCTTTCACGATGCCGATCGAGGTCATCATGGCGCATATAAGGATAAGGATCAAGCCCATCACGCCGGGAACGAAGTTGTAGGCGCCTTTCATTTGAGGGTTGTAGAGCAAAGAGGTAACCGGGGTCACGGCTTTACCCTCAACCGCCGACTCGCCTTTCAACTGTTCCGCGATGATCGCCGAGCAATAGGCGATTAGCTGCGTGGCCTCGTTCGGATCGGTAGCGTCCGCCAAGACTTGTACTTGGGCATCGGCCGTGGAAGCGTACCCGGGGGGGAAGACAACTATGACGTGTACCTTTCCTTGCCGAAACAAGGCCCCGGCATCCTCATAGCTATCGACGGTCGTATACAGCTCGAAGTACTCGCTGGCATTCAAGCGGTCTGCCATCTTCAGTGTCAGCTCATCCCGGCTTTGGTCGAAAATAGCGATCGGCACACGCTTGATCTCGGTCGTGATGGCATATCCGAACAAGATGATCAGGATAACGGGCATGAGCAAGAGGATCATTGTCGTGCGTGCGTCCCTGAAAATGTGATAGAACTCCTTTCTAACAAAGGATATGAATTGTTTCATCGTTTATTCTCCTCTCGTTGCTTTTCGAGCCAAGGCGTGGAAGACTTGGTTCATATTCGTTGTCTTAAAATCCCGTTTCAAGGCGGAGGGACTGTCTAACGCTTCGATCTTTCCGTCTACCATGATGGAGACACGGTTACAATACTCCGCCTCATCCATATAATGGGTGGTGACGAAGATCGTGATCCCCCGGGCAGCCGCTTCATAGATCAACTCCCAGAACTGGCGGCGGGTGACGGGATCGACGCCTCCGGTAGGCTCATCCAAGAAAACGATCTTGGGATCATGGATGATCGCCACGGAGAAGGATAGCTTCTGTTTCCAGCCCAAGGGCAGGGAATCGACCAAGGTGTTCCGCTCCTTTTCCAGCCCGAGGATATCCAGCAACTCATCCGTTTTCTGGGACAGCTGCCGTTTAGACAAACCGTAGATACCGCCGAAGAGACGGATATTCTCCCATACCTTTAGATCGCCGTATAGGGAGAATTTCTGGCTCATGTATCCGATATTCCGTTTGATGGACTCGCTCTCCCGGTAGACATCGAAACCGGCTACCCGGGCCTCGCCGGATGTCGGGACCGACAGGCCGCAGAGCATACGCATGGCGGTGGTCTTCCCTGCCCCGTTTGCCCCGAGGAAGCCGAATATCTCGCCCGGCTCCACCTCGAAACTGATATGATCGACGGCGGTGAAGGTGCCGAAACGTTTGGTCAGTTGTTTTACTTCTATCGCTTTCATTTTTTATCCTTATTTCATAATTACAATGCCGCATTTCCCCAAGATTCGACCTCGCGCCCAACGCGAGGCCCCGCATTTCCCCGAGATTCGACCTCGCGCCCGACGCAAGCCCCGTATTTTTC
>ULST01020342.1_pt1 | contig 13272 bp, 9 predicted proteins | sample 1956951 | NCBI WGS metagenome assembly ULST01 (sample SAMEA4835716, study PRJEB28245) | human gut metagenome | biome: gut microbiome; material: fecal sample | place: Denmark | collected 2008 | reverse complement strand
TATATTTGTCAAGATAGCTGTTTACGTCTTGTGCCGAAAAGTTCTCGCCGATTTCTTTGATGCAGCGTTCAAGCAGGGCTTGCTTGGATTTTGGCTGGAACGGTTTCGCAGATAGCTCATCGAAGGTTTGACGCCAGTCCTTGCTTCCTCCCTGGGATTTGCGTATCGTCGGGATATGCTGGTTGAAGAACCAAAGGTAGTAGTCCAGAAATTCACGGTAGGAGGGATAACGGATATATTTGTCAGCTATTTCGGGTTCCATCTGACGGTAGAAGGCGGTGTCTTCATTCAGCATTCGCCGGGATTCATAGTCTTTCAGCTTGAGCAGGCATTGATAACGGTCGTGTATCTCGCTTGAGATAAGTTGCTGTTCTTTAAAGGAATTGATGGTATCTGTATAGTTCTTCTTGTAACTGTCGAACATGGATTGTAATGAATCCAAAGGGCAGTAATCCATTAGTAATGAAGTCCAGTTATTTGCCCGTATTATATCAATCGATTTGGCAATCCGCACCCAGTCACCCCCAAGACAAGTCTTTGCTTCCAGTCCTGCATGGGTCTTCCCTTTGCGCAACTCATAGTTCATGTTATAGATTCTGCTATATCCGGGATGATGCTTGCTGCTTAAAATGGGGTAGCCAAGGCTATCCATGGAAATAATAACGGTATCTCCTTTCATTAATGGGTAGTAGTTGAACTCAAAATCTCCATAGTTCAGACCCAACTCCTTGAAGTGTTCAGTGGAATAGATGGTCAGGGTATCGGAATCTTTGTTGGGCATGTATTCCACAAGAGTTCCTATGCTGTCGGTATAGAGGACTTTAGGCATCGGCATGTGTCCCACTCCTCCCGGCGTCTTGTATGGTTTAGGATGATAATGGTCGAAACATACTATAATGTTCTTCTCGCATTTTTCATTGACGGCTTGCTGCTGGCAGGATGAAATGCTTATTGCCAGAAAAAGGATGATACATAAATACTTCATAAGTACAAGATTTTAATTTATGATGGTATTGAATAAGGAGCGGGAGGGGGGATGGTTGTACCTGTTATTCCAAAGAATACGGTTGAAGCGGTAAGATACAAGACTTGTTTCATGCTTTTTGCTTTTGGGCTTATGGCAAAGTTAGCCAATTTTTATCTATTGCGCAATAAAGCATGTCTCATTTTTGAGGTGAATTGTCTCATTTTGCATGATACATGTCTCATGTATCGGAAGAAGTGCTGTTTATCATGCTTTTTAGCCGTTTTGTAACTTGTCGTTTCAGTGCAGGCTGCCAATAGCACGGTCAGTATGGATGTAAAGGCTATGGTTTCGTTGTGCTCCGCATGCGTGTTTCTTCCGAGAAACCTTTTGATTTGCCAATGCTCCACTACAGTGAACAAGTCGGCTCACTAAGGTGAACAAGACAGACCACTACAGTGAGCTGAACAGACCACTATAGTGAGCCGTTGTCAATACACTGTGTCTGGCACAAGAAATGTATATGCTTTTCTTAATAAAAGACGGGGGAGAGGCGGACGAAAGCCCGTGCGTACTGAGGGGGAGTGGCAGCAAGTAACCGGGTAACTGAAAAGAGTGAGGGCAAATTTTGCCCTCACTCTTTTTATTTGCTCTCACTCGCCGCTGCAATGCCGATGAGCAGGGCGTTTCAGAAAAGCGGTGAGGGCAGTGAGGGCAGGTTTGATAACTTCTTGTTTCTTTCTCGCTTGCTGCTGAATTCCACTCTATTCTGTACCAACCTGCCGTTAAGCATGCAGTTCTAGTACAAACCGTGCCCCCTTGCTGTAGCCGGTATCCAGTGTCAGGCTGCCGTTCATCTTGGTGGCTATCAGTGAGCAGATGGGAAGCCCCAAGCCGTCGCCCAGTGTCAAGTCCTTCACTTCGGTGAAGGGCTTGAAGATGTTTTCGCGTTGCTCTTCGGGAACACCGCAACCGGTGTCGCTGACGATGAACTGATGCGTGTGTGCACCGCGTTTCTTGAAGTCGAGCCATATCTTGCCTCCGGCGGGAGTGTATTCGGCGGCGTTCTCTAAAAGGTGCAGCAGTATGCGTTCCAGTTGCTCCGGATTGATTTTTACATTCAGCTTTGGAGCATTGACGGCCAGGGAAACGTCTTCCCGGGTTTTTCCCTTAATCTTGTCCATGATAGCCTCGCAGAAGGCGGAGATGTTCTTCTCTTGCATTTCGTAAGGTTCGGACAAGGTGTTCTCCAATTCGGACAGTTCCTGGATGTGGTTGGAGAATGTATGCAGGGCCTTTACTCCCGGCAGCGAAGCGTCGAGCGTGTCCAGTGTCGGTTCCATCTGGGCGGAGATGTTTTGGATGAATTTTGTTTTCAGTTCGTTGTGCTCGTTGGCGATACCGATGGCTTTCTTCTGCTTGCGGGTAAGGACGATGAAGCGCAACAATACGATAGCACCGAATATCAGGACTGCGGCAAGGATGGCAGCCAGTACGCAGAGTCCGATGATGATGTATTGCTTGGCGCTCAAGGAGTCGTCCTTCTCCTGGATGGTGGCCAGGCTTTCATCGTACTTCTTCTTCAGGACGTTCAGTTCGTCCTGTGCGGTAAGCGCTTTCACGGAGTCGGTCCAGAGGATATACTTGTCGTATGTACGAGCCACCAGTCCGGCATTGTTTGCCTTGCGGGCAATGCTGATGAGAGTCTTGTAGCATTCGTCTACCTTGGCGTAGTTCTTCTGTTCCTTATATTGCCCTATCAGGCGGTTGGTGGCGGCATCACCTTGCGCATTCATACCGAAGGTGTAGTAATAGTTGGCCTGCGTATAAAGCAGGTCGTTGCTCAGAGAGTCGTTGTGAGAGGCTTTGGCGGTCTCTTCCAGTTTGGTCAGCTGTTCCTTGGCGCGTGCGGGATTTTTCAGGTTGATGTACATCTGCAGGCGTTCCTTGTTGATGCGGAAACGTAGGTTGGGCATGGCCTTGCCCGTTTTCTGTTCGCCGGTTGCCACCACTTGCTCGGCACCGCGCAGCAGTTCAAAAGCTTCTTTATAGTAATTCTCCCGATGGTAGAGGGCGCTGGCATTGACGCCGCATTCCACTGCCTGGGCATACTTGTCTTGCGTGGCAAAGGCATTGTAGGCTTGCAGGAATAGATAGCGGGCTTTGATATATTCTTTTTTCGTAAGATTTTCTTGTGCTTGTTTCATCAATTCGTCTGCACGGTTTTGCGCATGGAGTTGAGTAAAGATGCAGAAAGTCGCTAAGAGAAGTATCGAAATAATTTTTTTCATGTGTACGTTTGTTTTATTTGCTCACAAAGTTAGAATAAAAACTTAGTATTTGAAGCTACTGCCTCCTAAAAATTCTCTCAATAAGGATGTCGGTGGAATTTCTTTGTCCTGCACGGGGGTGAAATATTTGATGAATTTCAGCAACCGGTAGGCTTCTGCGTATTCCGGACAGTTCCGTGGAACACTGGTAAGGATGGGCTCTGCGTGGCAGCGGAGCACGGCAAATTCGAACAAGAGGGCGGAGTTGAACATGACATCGGCATTTTCCTGGTAGGGGAATATCCATTTGTCCTCGCCGGCACGTACACTGGGCCAGCGTGAAATGGTCTCTTGTGCCGAGTAGCCGCGGTAGTTGAAGTCGCGGATGATGCGGCGCAGCAGGCGGTTGTCCGTGGTGGGAATCCAGTTGTGGTCGTCCAGCGAGATGGTGGTCAGGGCGGATACATAAATCTTGTATTTGCTGGCGGCGGGAATCTGTGGTGTCAGTTCAGGGTTCAGGGCATGGATTCCTTCCAGGATGAGGATGGTATGCTCGTCGATGCGAAGTTTGTCGCCCTTGTACTCTTTCTTCCCGAGGTTGAAGTTGAAGCGGGGCAGCTCCACTTCTTCGCCACGGAGCAATGCCTGCAGCTGGGTGTTGAAGAGTTCGAGGTCGAGGGCGTAGAGTGATTCGTAGTCGTAGTTTCCGTTTTCGTCGCGTGGGGTGTCTTCACGGTCTACGAAGTAGTTGTCCAGCGAGATGGGATAGGGACGCAGGCCGTTGGTCATCAACTGCACGCTGAGCCGCTTGCTGAAAGTCGTCTTTCCGGAGGACGATGGACCGGAGATGAGTACGAGCTTCACCCGGTTTCCGTTTTCGCCGCGGTGGTAGATGTCGTCAGCTATTTGGGCTATCTTTTTCTCCTGCAGGGCTTCGGCTACGTTGATGAGGTCGGTGGCATGGCCTGTCTCGCAAGCCAGGTTGAAGTCGCCCACGTTACTCAGCCCCATGATGTAGTTCCAGCGCAGGTGTTCCTTGAATACGTCGAGCATCTTCTCCTGTTTCACCACTTCTTCCAGTACATTCGGGTTCTCCTTGTTGGGGATACGCAGCAGCAGGCCGTCGTAATACTTCACGATGTCGAACAGCCAGATGAACCCGGTACTGGGCAGCAGGTTGCCGTAGTAGTAGTCTACGGTGTCGCCCAATGTGTAATAATAGGTATATAGCGAGCCGGAGGTTTCCAGCAGCTTAACCTTGTCGTTCATGCCCCGTTCGCTAAAGATACGCACAGCCTCGGTGGTGTGGCATTCTACACGATGGTAGGGGATGTTTTCGGCGATGATTTCCTGCATCCGTTTCTTGATGGCGGTCACATCTTCCAGCTCTATGGAACGGCCGATGCGCAAGTTACAGAAGTAACCTTTGGATACCGGATGCTCTACGAACAGTTTTCCTTCCGGAAACAGCTCGCTGACAGCTTTGTAAAGAATGAAGCAGAGGGAACGGACATAAGTGCGCATGCCTGAGGAGTCACGTATGTCGAGAAACTCTACATCCTTATTGTTGTATACACGGAAATTCAGTCCTTCGGAACGGTTGTTGACTTTTGCACTGACTACCTGATAGGGGAAATTTAGATTAAAACCGTAATAAATATCCAAAAGTGAGCTCCCTATAGGGAATTCTTTAGAAATATTATTATTTTTGCAACAAATTTGTAACATGTGTTTCATGATGTCTCGTTTTTAGTGGGTTGACACGTTAAATATAGGACATTATAACACGTGAAGGAATGAAACACCTTAAATAATTAAAGATGGAATATTCTTTTTATGATTTTTTAAAGCTACTCGGCTCATTGGCACTGTTTCTTTACGGAATGAAGATTATGAGTGAGGGGCTTCAAAAATTTGCCGGTGACAGACTGCGGAAAATATTGACCGCAATGACAACCAACAGAGTGACCGGTGTGTTGACGGGCGTGCTGATTACAGCACTTGTACAATCTTCCTCTGCAACCACGGTGATGGTTGTAAGTTTTGTCAATGCGGGGTTGTTAACGCTTTCACAGTCCATAGGTGTCATAATGGGTGCTAATATCGGTACGACTGTTACGGCATGGATTATTTCAGCTTTAGGTTTCAAGGTGGACATTGCCGCCTTTGCTCTTCCTCTTCTTGCTTTCGGCATTCCTCTCCTCTTCTCTCAAAAAAGTAACCGCAAGTCTGTCGGTGAATTTATTTTCGGTTTCTCATTCTTGTTCATGGGGCTTTCCTATTTGAAAAACAATGCTCCTGACTTGAGCCAAAATCCTGATATGCTGTCATTTGTGCAGGACTATACCGACATGGGCTTTATCTCCATACTCCTTTTTGTGGGTATCGGTACGGTGTTGACCATGATTGTGCAGGCATCTGCGGCAACTATGGCCATTACGCTTATTATGTGCGCCAACGGCTGGATTAGTTTCGAATTGGGGGCAGCACTGGTTTTGGGAGAGAATATCGGTACAACCATCACGGCAAACCTTGCGGCGCTGACCGGTAATACGCAGGCGAGGAGGGCTGCTTTGGCTCATTTGGTATTCAATGTGTTTGGTGTGATATGGGTGTTGTGTCTTTTCACCCCCTTTACCGAGGCTGTGTCATGGTTCGTAGAGAACGTGATGGGTACTAAAGATCCGGCTGTGGCCGTATCCTTCAAGCTTTCGGCATTCCATACTTGCTTCAATATCTGCAACGTGCTGATATTGATATGGTTCGTGAAGTTTATCGAACGTACGGTCTGTGCCATTATTCCAATGAAGGAGCAGGACGAGGAATATCGCTTGCGTTTTATCTCGGGCGGTATGCTTTCTACGGCAGAGCTGTCCATCTTGCAGGCAAGCAAGGAAATACATCTCTTTGCCGAACGTACCCGCCGTATGTTCGGAATGGTGCAGGACTTGCTGCATACGGAGAAGGATGATGATTTCAACAAAGTGTTCAGCCGTGTGGAGAAGTACGAGAATATCAGTGACAGCATGGAGCTGGAGATTGCCAATTATCTGAATCAAGTGTCCGAAGGGCGCCTGAGTTCGGAAAGTAAGTTGCAAATACGTGCCATGCTGCGTGAAGTGACGGAGATAGAAAGCATCGGCGACAGCTGCTATAACCTGGCACGTACCATCAACCGCAAGCGCCAGACCAATCAGGATTTCACCGAGAAGCAGTACGAGCATATTCATTTCATGATGAAGCTGACGGATGATGCCTTGGAGCAGATGATTGTCGTGGTGGAACATCCGGAGCATGCAGGCGCGGATGTGAACAAGTCCTTTAATTTGGAGAATGAAATCAATAATTACCGCAATCAGCTGAAGAATCAGAATATCTTGGATGTGAACAACAAGGAATATGATTACCAGATGGGTGTTTACTATATGGACATCATTGCAGAATGTGAAAAGCTGGGCGACTATGTGGTGAATGTAGTGGAGGCCAGCAGCGATATAAAAGAAAAGAAAGCGTCTTAGGACGCTTTCTCAAATTCTTCTTTGCCTACTCCACACAAGGGGCAAACCCAATCTTCGGGAAGGTCTTCGAAAGATGTTCCCGGTTCTATTCCATTTTCAGGGTCGCCCAATTCAGGGTCATAGACATAATCGCATACAGTGCAAATGTACTTTTCCATAAATTTCTTTTTTTAGGTTTATTCTCTTATAATAACGTTTAAAAGCCCTTTTTGTTCTATTGTTGAACAAAAATAGTTTATTTTTGTTCTCTATTAAAACAACATTTTATGAAAATGACCGACAAGCTGTTCAGGGCGATTATGCGGAATCTGCACGCCTATGTACTGCTGATAAACCGCGACTTCACTGTATTCTACACCAATTACTACGATATTACCGGAGCTGTAAAGCCTGCCGAAACTGGACGGGTGGGAGATATTCTGCGCTGTAACAATGCCTTGTCGGCAGCAGGAGGTTGCGGCACTCACGATTTGTGTGAACACTGCCCCGTGCGGAATGCCATAGAGAATGCCTTTGTGGTGCAAAAGAACTTCACGGATTTGGCAGCTATTCTGAATCTTAGGGATAGCGAAGGCAGAACTACGGAATGCAATGCTTATGTTTCCGGCGAGTATATGGAGATTGAGGACCGCGACTGCATGGTGATTACCGTGCATGACATTACCCGACTGAAACAAGTGGAAGCTGAATTGAAACTGGCACGTGAGAAGGCAGAGAATGCCGACCGCTCCAAATCGGTGTTCCTGGCGAATATGAGCCATGAAATCCGTACCCCGCTGAACGCAATTGTCGGATTCTCGGAATTGCTGGCCTCTGCATCGACAGACGAGGAGAAGACACAGTTCCTGGAAATTGTGCAAAGTAACAATGAAATGCTGCAACAGCTGATTGCTGATATTCTGGACCTCTCGAAGATAGAAGCCGGAACATTGGAATTTGTGTTCTCGGATGTGGACATCAACCAGATGATGTTCGATTTGGAACAACAGTTCCGTATGCGGGTGGCCGAGCTGGGTAGTGGAGTGCAGATTGTCCGGGAGGCTTCTGAGAAGGAATATACCATGCATACAGACAGAAACCGGCTTGCACAAGTGGTATCCAATTTTATGACGAATGCCCTGAAGTTCACCCAGGAAGGCAGTATTACCCTCGGATTCAGACCCTATGAGGAAGGTCTCTATTTCTACGTAAAAGACACGGGAACCGGTATTCCCCAGGAAAAGTTGCCACATGTTTTTGAACGTTTCGTCAAGCTGAAGCAGGAAAAGAACGGTACCGGACTGGGACTCTCCATTTGCCAGACCATTGTCCGCAAATTGGGGGCGAAATAGGCGTGGAATCGGAAGAAGGGGCAGGTTCGACTTTCTGGTTCACATTGCCGTGGGAGCCTGCAACCAGACCGAAACTGGTGAGGGAAAAAGAGAATCAATGACAGTCAATTAATCACTAATCATTATATAGGTATTGTTTTCCCGGATTATTATTGTATTTTTGCGTTCCAAAATTAAACCTAAAGACTTGCATGACTGCAATAAAGGATGATTATTATCATGTCGGACTGACCGACGAACAAGTGCGGAAGAGCCGCGACGAACATGGAGTAAATTTATTGACGCCTCCTAAACGGCCTTCCTTATGGAAATTGTATCTGGAGAAGTTTGAGGACCCCGTAGTAAGGGTATTGCTGGTTGCCGCTCTGTTTTCTTTGATTATTTCCATTGTAGAGAATGAATATGCCGAGACTATCGGCATTATAGTAGCCATTCTGCTGGCTACCGGTATCGGTTTCTTCTTTGAGTATGATGCCGGAAAGAAGTTTGACCTGCTGAATGCAGTGAACGAAGAAACTTTGGTGAAAGTAATTCGTAACGGACATGTGCAGGAGATTCCCCGTAAAGATGTAGTGGTGGGTGATATAGTGGTGCTGGAAACCGGTGAAGAGGTTCCGGCGGACGGTGAATTGCTGGAAGCCATTTCCCTGCAAGTGAACGAATCGAATCTGACCGGTGAGCCGGTAGTGACGAAAACTACCGTAGAAGCTGACTTTGACGAAGAGGCTACGTATGCTTCCAACCGCATTTTGCGCGGTACAACGGTGGTGGACGGACATGGCACCATGCGTGTGGAGGCTGTGGGCGATGCTACGGAAATCGGTAAAGTGGCACGTCAAAGTACCGAACAGAATACGGAACCTACTCCGCTGAATATTCAGTTGACCAAATTGGCCAATCTGATTGGAAAGATTGGCTTTTCCGTAGCGGGTCTGGCTTTTCTCATTTTCTTTGTAAAGGATGTGGTACTGGTTTATGACTTTTCTTCATTTCATACCTTCCGTGATTGGCTGCCGGCCTTGCAGGCTACTTTGCAATACTTTATGATGGCAGTTACCCTGATTGTGGTGGCTGTGCCCGAAGGCTTGCCGATGAGCGTGACACTCAGTCTGGCGTTGAATATGCGCCGCATGCTCTCCACCAACAACCTGGTGCGCAAGATGCATGCATGCGAGACGATGGGAGCCATTACAGTGATTTGTACCGACAAGACCGGTACATTGACCCAAAATCTGATGCAGGTGCATGAACCCAATTTCTATGGTTTGAAGAATAACGGGCAGCTGGGGAATGATGACCTCAGCAAGCTGGTAATGGAAGGTATCAGTGCTAACTCCACTGCTTTCCTGGAAGAAGAGGTGACTGGCGAGAAGCCGAAAGGGGTGGGTAACCCCACGGAGGTGGCACTGCTGCTTTGGCTGAACAGCCAAGGATGCGACTATCTGGCGCTGCGTGAGAAAGCTACGGTTATCGACCAGCTGACTTTCTCTACGGAAAGGAAATTCATGGCTACCCTGGTGCAATCCCCCCTGATTGGGAAGAAGGTGCTGTATGTGAAGGGAGCTCCCGAGATTGTTTTGGGTAAATGCAAGGATGTCATGTTGGACGGCAAGCGTGTGGATGCGGTGGAATACCGTTCTACAGTGGAGGCTCAGTTGCTCAACTACCAGAATATGGCTATGCGTACACTTGGCTTTGCATTCAAGATTGTGGATGATGCGGAAGCGTCTGATTGTGTGTCATTGGTTGCTGAAAATGACTTGTCGTTCCTCGGTGTGGTTGCCATCAGTGACCCTATCCGTCCGGATGTGCCTGCGGCCGTTGCCAAATGCCAGTCGGCAGGTATCGGAGTGAAGATTGTGACGGGAGATACACCGGGTACGGCTACCGAGATAGCACGCCAGATTGGTCTGTGGAAACCGGAGGATACGGAAAAGAACCGCATTACGGGAGCTGCATTTGCCGAATTGACGGATGAGGAGGCATTGGACCGTGTGATGGACTTGAAGATAATGTCGCGTGCACGCCCCACAGACAAACAGCGTCTGGTGCAACTGTTGCAGCAGAAAGGTGCGGTAGTGGCTGTGACGGGTGACGGCACGAATGATGCTCCTGCGTTGAACCATGCGCAAGTGGGACTTTCGATGGGTACCGGGACTTCCGTTGCCAAGGAGGCCAGCGACATCACGTTGCTGGATGACTCCTTCAACAGTATAGGTACGGCCGTGATGTGGGGACGTTCTCTATATAAGAATATACAGCGTTTCATTGTTTTTCAACTGACTATCAATTTTGTGGCTTTGTTTATCGTTCTCCTGGGTTCACTGGTGGGTACGACGCTTCCTTTGACCGTCACGCAGATGTTGTGGGTGAACCTGATTATGGATACGTTTGCGGCCCTGGCCCTGGCGTCCATTCCACCCAGTGAGAGCGTGATGAAGGAAAAACCGCGTAAGAGTACGGATTTCATTATAACCAAGTCCATGAGGTATTACATTCTGGGAATGGGGTCTGCCTTCCTGGTGTTACTTATGGGAATGCTCTTCTGGTTTAACAGTGAAGAGAGGGGGATGACTACCTATCGGTTGACTGTGTTCTTCACGTTCTTTGTTATGCTTCAGTTCTGGAACTTGTTCAATGCACGTGTGTTCGGCACTTCGGACTCGGCGTTCAAGGGCATTTCCAAATCTTATGGCATGGAGCTGATTATACTTGCCATTTTGGGCGGACAGATACTGATTGTACAGTTTGGTGGAGCTGTATTCCGCACAGTGCCGCTCGATTTTATGACTTGGATGACGATTGTCGTTTCTACCTCGTTTGTTTTGTGGATAGGTGAACTGGTTCGCCTTATCCGACGTTTAACACAGAAATAGTGATGAAAAGAAGAGGAATCAAGAACCTTATTATTGATTTTGGCGGAGTTCTGATTGATTTGGACCGCCAGCGCTGTTTAGAGAATTTCAGAAAGCTGGGATTGCCGGACGTGGAAGTCATGTTGGACCTCTATCACCAGCAGGATTTCTTCCAGAAATATGAAAAAGGGTTGATTACCAGTGCGGAGTTCCGGGAAGTGATTCGTGGAAAGATAGGGAAACCGGTGACTGATGCCCAGATAGATGACGCCTGGAACAGTTTCCTGGTGAGTATTCCTACTTTTAAATTGGATTTACTGTTGGAACTGCGCAAAAAATATGTGGTCTATCTGCTGAGCAACACCAATGAAATCCATTGGCAATGGTCGTGTCTGCACGCGTTTCGCTACAAGACTTTCCGTGCGGAGGACTTTTTTGAGCATATCTATCTCTCTTATGAGATGAAGATGGCAAAACCGGATGCCGATATATTTCAGAAAGTACTGGATGAGACCGGTATTCTTCCCAACGAGACTCTTTTCATTGACGATTCTGAGGCCAATTGCCGGACAGCGGAGGCGTTGGGTATTTCTACCTATACGCCAAAGGCCCATGAGGATTGGAGACATGCAGTTGTTTTGTGAAACATCGGACATTGGTTCCCGTCCAAGTGTAGCCACTATCGGTTTCTTTGACGGAGTACATCGGGGACACCGCTACCTGATAGAGCAAGTGTGTGCGGTAGCTGCCGAGCGTGGGCTTGCTTCGTCGGTCGTGACTTTTCCGGTACATCCGCGTAAAGTGATGCAGGCCGATTATCATCCGAAGTTATTGACCACTTGTGATGAGAAAGTTTCCCTGCTTGCCAAGACTGGGGTGGATTATTGCATGATGCTTGATTTTACTCCTGAAATAGCCCGGCTTTCGGCACGGGAATTCATGTCCATACTGAAGGATCGCTATCAGATACAAGCTTTGGTAGTGGGGTACGACCATCGTTTCGGGCATAACCGCAGCGAGGGTTTTGAAGACTATGTGCACTATGGTCGCGAATTGGGTATGGAGGTGCTTCTTGCGCGCGCGTATTCTTATAGTAAGGAGACATCGGTAACGGAGGTTACTGTCAGCTCCTCGGCTATTCGAGGTCTGTTGCAGGAGGGAAACGTTTCGGAAGCTGCCGAGTATCTGGGATATGATTTCTTTTTGGACGGTACGGTTGTCGGCGGCTATCAAGTGGGGCGTAAAATAGGTTTTCCTACGGCTAATCTCCGTGTTTCCGATTCTGACAAGCTGATTCCCTGCGATGGTGTGTATGCCGTCCGTGTCTGTGTTGAAGGCAAGGAGTACGGCGGTATGCTAAGCATTGGCTACCGACCTACGTTGGAGAACGGCCCCGATCGCAGTATTGAGGTCCATATATTCCGGTTTGATGCTGACATTTATCAGCAGCCGATGCGTCTTTCCTTTGTGCGCCGCACCCGTCCTGAACTGAAATTCGACAGTATAGAAGAACTTATTGCCCAGCTTCACCGTGACGAGGTGGAGATTAAATCCATTCTTGCTTTATAAACATAAGGCAATAAGGTCATTTATCCCCTTGCAGTTCTATGTATTTTCCCGTTTGAAGTGTTTGCTTTCTGTATATTTATCGTAAAACGCGTTTTTTTTATTGTTTTTCGATAAATATTTTCTGTTTTTCTTTGTCATACCCAAAAAAGGTCTTTTATTTGCATATCGAAAAACGATAAATGATTATCGAAAAACAAAATAAAGAACTAATAAAACAATAACGGTATGAAAACTTTAGTAATGACAACAATCTTTGTAGTGACAGTAGTGATAAATGCTTTTGGTGGTAATATCCAGGAAAACTTTGCCTATAATGAAGTGATGAACGGAAATCAGGTGGAGTCCCAGATTGTATATAAAGTAGAGAACGGTAAGTTTCTGCAGAACCATTTGAAATACAATTTCATCTATGATGCCCAAGGGCGTACGATACAGAAGGAAGCGTTGAAATGGAACGAGATTGAGCAGGCGTTTGAACGCTTCTATTGCTTGAACTACAATTATACAGAAGCCGGTACGGATGTGGAATATGCCTTGTGGGACAACAAGACGCATGCCTACTCCGATGTGAAAGAAAAAGCAGTTTATCTGCAGGCGGGAGATGACATCAACTACTTGAGTTACAAATGGAGTAAGAAGGACAACGACTGGAATCTGTTGGTGGAACATGCCACTGCAGAGGAAGACGTATTGCTCCTGGCAGTGAAATAAATGAAGAACAAATATAGAAATGAGGGAGGGGCTTAGGTTATGAGAAGAGCATTT
>ULST01022626.1_pt1 | contig 13546 bp, 9 predicted proteins | sample 1956951 | NCBI WGS metagenome assembly ULST01 (sample SAMEA4835716, study PRJEB28245) | human gut metagenome | biome: gut microbiome; material: fecal sample | place: Denmark | collected 2008 | reverse complement strand
CCCCTGCCGCTCACGCGCGTCGTAGAACTCGTCGAGCATTTGCGAGAAGCTCTCACGCGTCTCGACCTGCGTTTCCGCGCCGTACTGCGCGATGGGACGGTAGGTGAAATCCACGGGCTTGCCGTCGCGGTAGAGAATGACGGGCATATAGTTATCTTCCTTTACAGCGTTGGCTGTATCGGAAAATTCCTGCACCAGCGCCCCGCGCTGCGTATCATTCAGCGCGCCGAAGCGCACGTCGGTCTCGTGTCCCGCGCGGAAGGCGAATTCGCGCGCGATCAGCGGCGAAATGCCGGTGTAATGGTCGAGCACCCACTTGTCGACAGCCTGCTCCGCGTCGCCGCCGCGCTGCGCGAGGGCGAGGGAGTCATCCTCCTGCGATAAAAGCGACAGCTTGTCGAGCGGTGTCGGCAGATGATAAAAAAGGCCGGGCAGCAGTTGGCGCGTGGCGGAAAGGTCCGCGTCCACGCGGCGCAGACATTCGACGATACGCCCCTGCGCGTCGAGCAGGACGAGGTTCGACCGCCGCCCCATGCACTCGAGCACGAGCTGCTTTTGGCTGATCTCTCCGAATTCGTCCGTGCACTGGAGCGTCAGGATCACCATGCGCTCAAGATCCGGCTGCTCGATGGACAGCACGCGCGCGCCGACTAAGTGCTTGCGCAGCAGCATGCAGAACATCGGCGGCTGGGCAGGGTTGTCGCGCAGAATGTTCGTGAGCTGGATGCGCGGTTGGTTTGCGCCCGCGTTGAGCAGCAGACGCAGATTGCCGCGCAGCAGCAGAACGATTTGGTCGCGCGCGGGCTGCTGCACCTTGTCGATGCGCGCGCCGATGAGCTGAGGCCTCAGCTCGTGTAAAACTGCCCGCAGGCAGATCGCGTCAAGTGGCATTGTCGTCCTCCATCATCCGGTTGAAAAGCTCGTTGATGCGCGCGTGATCGTCGCGCAGATACAGCCAGCCGAACAGCGCCTCGAGGCCTGTGGCCTTCTGATAGTCCGCGCGGTCGGCGTGGTGGGGAATGGAATGGACATTCGCGTTGCGCCCGCGGCGGAACACAGAGGCCTCGTCCTCCGTCAAAAGGGGTAAGAGCTTTTCGGCAAAGCGCGCCTGCTGCGGCGCGCAGACGAGCTCGACCGTCGCGCGGTGAAGGCCCTTGCCCGTCGCCTTGCCGTGCACGCACAGATATGTGCGTACAAGCAGCTCGTACACCGCGTCGCCCAGATGGGCGAGGCCGATGGAGCTGATGGCGCGAATGGCGTCGTCGTTCATTTTGGCTTGTGTATAATCGTACATAAAAACTCCTGAGGTTTGAAAGTACACATATTCTATAACCTTGTCGGAATTCTGTCAATCGGCGCGCGCGGCCGCGCGCGAAAAGCCGTTGCGCTTTTGCAAAAATCCGCTATAATGACAGAAAAGACAAGACCTTTGAGATCGGAGAAGAGAAGCCTATGAAAAAACTGACCACCGCGCTGCTCACGGCGCTTTTGCTGCTGAACCTTGCCGCCTGCGGCGAAAAGGAGCCGGACGACACTCCGTCCGGCTACGACGATTCACTCATTTCCGAGCTTTACAGCGAGGAGGGTGAGTACACGGACGCCGAGAACAACACGCTCGCATACAGCTACCATGTGCCAAGAATCGTGTCGGAAACGGCGGTCGCCGCCGCGCTGAACGACGAGATCGCCGATCAATTCGGCGCGCTCGTGCAGGAGCAGAAGAACATGATGGCCTCCCGCGTTTCGCTCACATGCCTTTCCGTCACGTGGACGAGCTACTGGAACGACAGCCTGCTCTGCCTCGTGGTGCGCGCGGAGATGGACGGCGACACAAGCATGACGGAGACCTACAGCTATGACTTTTTCGGCGGCAAGCGACTCATGAGCGAGGACCTGCTGGCGCGCTGCGAGCTTTCAACGCAGGACTTCATCACGGCGGCGCGCCGCACCGCGGCAAACTACTTTGATGAGACGTACCGAGATGCGCTCAGCGGCAGCATGGGCGGCGCGGACTTCATCGCGTCCTACGCCGAGCGCCGCGCGTGGACGCTCTCGGACGAGAACATCAACGCGGAAATGCGGCTCTATCTCGACGGCGGCGCGCTGCATATGATCGTGCCCGTCGGCTCGTTCGCCGGGGCGGAGAGCTACGACGCTGACCTTGCGCTCGACCTCTCCGCGCGCGAGACGGTCGAAAAGACGGCGCAGGACAGCTTTGTCAAGGCAGCGCTCTCGGGCGGCGATTTGACGGTCAGCTTTGAAAAGACGGCGGACTCCGCGTGGTACGCGGAGAATTTCCGCTTTGACTACGAGACCGTCTACCCGGTGGAAGGCCTGTATTCCGACTACACGGATGTGTTCGTCGGCTCGGTGGGGCAGGGGTACTTCCCGTACATCTTCCTGCTGACGAGCGAGGGCACGGTGGAGTACGTGAACCTGCTCGAGGGCCTGACGGCGGGCTTCCTCTGCGACGGCGGACCGCTCGGCGGCGTGAAGGGCATTGTTTCGTTCGAGTCCGGCGAGGTCGAGGAGGACTACGGCACGTATCAGACGGTGTTCGCCGTCGACGCATCAGGGGAGAAACACGACCTCTCCGGCGCGGTCAGCGACGCGGACTACACGATCCCGTCGGAATTTCTCGGCGAGTGGACGGCGACCGTGACGCACGACACCGCCGAGCAGGGCAGCTATGACAGCGATTATATTCTGACGCTCACGGATGGCGGCGGCCTCACGGTGCAGGACATCAACAGCGAGGTCGGGCTTTACTTTGAGTACACCGGCCAGCTCAACTACCTCGGCACGAACGGCGAGGGCATGGTCTTCGGCTACCACTTAAACGAGAATGCAGGCACGGTGCGCTACGGTGCGTTCACGCTGCTGCGCGGCAGCGACGGCCTGCACGTCAAATCCGTCGCAGGCGAAAACTTCTTCGACGCGCCGAGCGGACGCTACACAGTGTTTGCGAGAGGGTAAAAGGTTGGAAATGTCATGCAAACGGAGCGCTTTTCTCACCTGACAAAAAACTTTTTGAAAAAGCAAAAATTTCTTCAAAAAAGTATTGACAGTTTCGACTCTCTGTGCTATATTATCACTTGTTCCGAGCCTAACGGAACGATGAAAAACAAAACGGCATGGGGGTATAGCTCAGCTGGGAGAGCGCTTGACTGGCAGTCAAGAGGTCAGCGGTTCGATCCCGCTTATCTCCACCAAAAAGCATCAAAACCGTATGGTTTTGATGCTTTTTTCTTATCTTTTCCAAAGAAAACTTTTTGCAAGATGGCGCCGAACGGCGCGAAAATGCCCTTTTGGTTGCAGAAAAGTTGCAGTGTAAACAGGAGCGTTGTAATGCTATGTCAAAAATAAAGCGTGCACATTGTGCACGCTTTATTTTCCACCCATCAGTAACGCTAAAAGCTCTGCGAGCTTCGATTTGACCACGATGTCGCCAGTGGCGGCGCTCTGCGTTAAAATGCCGTCGCACAGCGGGGAGAACGCTGCGCTCCACCACTGGAGGGTATTAGTGCCGCGCGCGGCGCAGAAAAGCAGCATGACCGCGAGGCCAACGGCAAGGGAAAGCTCCCATTTCGTCCATTTCATCGAAAAACCGCCCATCTCAAAGAATTTGCTTCGAGTATGGACGGTTTTCTGAGTTTTCAAACAAATTCGGCGCAGAAAGTTTTGACGCACTCGCCTTGCAGTGCCTCGCACGCTCTGCGGCAAGCCGCTTTGTCAGAGAAGAGGCCGAACACCACGCTGCCTGAGCCGGTCATCGCCGACGTCTTCGCGCCGTAGGCGAGAAGATCGCACTTGATGGTCTCAATGCGCTCACGCTGCTCGCCGTCGAGCGCCTGCTCAAAGACGTTGCGCACGTTTGCACACAGCGTGTCCGCGTCGCCGTGCTCGATGGCGGCGAGCATCGCGTCCGTATCAGGACGGTCGGTGATCGTCACGCCGTCTACGCGCGCGAAGAGCGCGGGTGTGGAGATCGGGAAGTCCGGCTTGCAGACGGCGACGAAGAAGCGCGGTGCGGGCTTGAGGACGGTCAGCTTTTCGCCGCGGCCCTCGGCCAGCTGCGTGCCGCCGCGGATGCAGAAGGGAACATCACTGCCGACGCTTGCGCTGATCTGCTCGAGCCGCTCGTCCGTGAGGGTGGGGGAGACGAGCTCGCGCAGCGCGCGCAGCACCGCCGCGGCATCTGCGCTGCCGCCGGCCATGCCGGCCTCGGACGGAATGCGCTTTATAAGCGCGATGTCGATGCCGCCGCCGTAGTCCATCGCCTCGCAGAAGGCTCTCGCCGCCTTGACAGCGAGGTTGCGCTCATCGCAGGGAAGCGCCGCGCCGTCGACGCGGCAGGTGATGCCTTTGCCGTCTGTGAGCGTGACGGTCACATCGTCGTGGAGCGAAACGGTCTGCATGACCATCTGCATCTCGTGGTAGCCGTCATCGCGCTTGCCAAGAATGTCAAGCGTCAGGTTGAGCTTAGCATAGGCGGGGACAGTTATGCTGCGCACGGGCTCCTCGACCGGCGCATTCAGCGCCTTGCCGCAGTGGGGGCAGTAGGCACCGCCTTCACCTATGCGTCCGAGCGGTCTGCCGCAGTGCGGACAGCGGTAGTAAAGAACCCCAATCACGATGGCAAAGAGCATGATCGCGATACCGAGAATAACAAGCGGTACGCTGACGCTTGTGCCGACGCCGCTGAGCAGCGCGCCGGTAAGAAGCAGCGGTGTTTGGAGCTTTTGGACCCTGCGATAGTCCATCAGGGGCTTTTTGTCGTTCATCGCGGCCTCCTTGTGCGCTCAGTGCTTCTTTTTCTTGTGCTGGATCTTTTTCTTCTCCTCGGGCTCCGGCTCGTCGGCGATCCACGCGCCGCATTTTGGGCAGCGCTTGGGATTGCCGCGGCCCAGCTGCTCGTGACAGTAGGGGCAGCGGTAAAAGCGCCACCAGACGATGAGAGAAGCGCCCATCATCATGAGGCCGACGAGCGCGGCGACAGTGTTTTGAAAGCCCCACGCGCCGACGAGGGAGACCAGCGCACCGCCCCAAAGCAATACGTCCTGCCATATCCTGGCTGTTTTCAAATCCATAATGAATCCTCCTGATGAGAAAAGCGCCGCAAGGCGGCGCTTTTCTGCAATGGTTACATTAGATTAGCGGATCTTGCGTGCCTCGACGTAGTAGCGCTTGTCCTGCGCGTGACCCATGGAGAAGGTCTTGCGCGGCAGAACGCCGTCGGCCATGACGGTCTTGAAGAGCTGCTCCTTGCCCATCGCGGGAAGCAGGAAGCCCATGTTGCCCTCCTTGGAGCCGAGCTCGCGGGTGACCTCATCGCCGTGGATGTAGTCGACCTCACCGCCGAACTGCTTGAGGTACTCGTCGATGAAGGTCTGCAGCGTGCCGACGGCCAGCTGGACCTTCGGGTCGGGGACGGTGACGAAACCGTCGTGGCCGTTCCAGCAGACCTCGATGACGTGGCCCTCGCCCTTGCCCTCGTGGGCGTTGGGGTAGAACTTCTTGAACTCTTCCATGAACTTCTCATGGTCGATGCCGAAGAGCACGCGGTGGATGGGCTCGAACTGGAGCGCATCGTCGTGGTTGTTCACGACCTCGACAAGTGCGTAGCGGGAGGGCAGCGCGAGGTATTCCTCGGGAGTCTTGCCCTTCTTCTGCTCTTCATAGCAGGCCTTGGCGGTGGCGAGGGAGTGGTTGCCGTCGCCGACGGCGAACAGCAGGGGCGCGACGCCGGAGACGCCGTACTTGCTCTTCATCGCCTCGTCGGTCGTGAGGCCGGTCAGCGCGTCGGCGACTGCGTCGATCTGCGCAGCGGAGAGCTTGTAGCCCTTGATATGGCCGCCGTTTTCCATCAGGTCGAAGTCATAGACGCTCTCCATCTTATCGGCCGCGGCGGTCAGGGGCTCGATGACGGTCTTCTCGGGGTCGTCAATGAGCAGCATGACGTGGGGCAGCTCGATGGGGGCGTTGCGGCGCACGCGGGCGCGCGGGGGGATACGGTCGAGCACGGTGCCCTCAGTCGCGCGGATCAGCGCGCCGGAGCCGGGGGTGAAGTCGTACTGGTCGAGGTCGACCATACCGATGAGGCCGTGACGGATCTTACCATCGCTCTGGCCGCGCTCGATGTAGATGAGGGAGTCCTTGAGCGTCTCGAAGATGCCCTCTTCGAGGTACTTGCTCATCGAGGCGTTGATGTCGGCGATGAACTCGTCGACGTTGGGGGCCTTCAGGTTGGCCTCGGGCAGGATGAGGCGCAGGGTGGAAGGCGCGTCGCCGACGGTCTTCTCCACGCGCTCCCAGTACTCGGGCTCAGAGGTGAACTGGTCGCACGCGACGACCGCCCACTTGCTCATATCGACATCCTTCTTGGGCAGCAGAATGTCGGAAGGATAAAAGCCAAGTTTGGAAAACTTTTCGTTCATGGTGATTCCTCCGTTATTTGTTTGATAAGCGGAACGCGGGGTGCTCCGCTGGTGCGATTGTAAAACAAATTATACAATAGCCCACGCGGAAAAAGCAATGGAGAAAGTGAAAAAATGTCCAAAAGCGCTTTATGGAAATGCCATGATAGAGCGCTTCGCGGCCCACTTGCTTGACGAACGCCCCGCGGCATGATATTCTAACAAACTATGCGGGAAAATACGAAAAATTCAGGTGATGATTTTGGATAAGCGCGCAGATCTGGGACACGGGGACGTCAAAAAGCTGCTCTTTTCGCTCTCCGTGCCGACGATCACCTCGCAGATCGTCAACATGCTCTACAATCTGGTCGACCGCGTGTTCATCGGCCACATGCAGCCCGCCGAGACCGTCGGAAAACTCGCGCTGACGGGCGTTGGCGTATGCCTGCCGATCATCATGGTCATCTCGGCGTTCGCGGCGCTCATGGCCATCGGCGGCGCGCCGCGCGCCTCGATCGCCGAGGGCGCAGGCGAGAGCGAAAAATCCGAGCGCATCATGGGAAACTGTCTGACGATGCTTGTGATCACGGCGCTGGTGCTGACGGTGCTGTTCGAGTCCTTTGCCGAGCCGCTTTTACTGATGTTCGGCGCGAGCGAGAACACCATCGGTTACGCGCTCGACTATATGCGAATCTACGCCCTCGGCACGATCTTCGTGCAGCTGACACTTGGCATGAACGCCTACATCACGGCACAGGGCTTCGCCACCGTGAGCATGAAGACGGTGCTCATCGGCGCGCTCTTAAATACGGCTCTCGACCCGCTGTTCATCTTCGTGCTCGGTCTCGGCGTGCGCGGTGCGGCGCTGGCGACGGTGATCTCGCAGGCAGTGTCGGCCGTGTGGGTGATGACGTTCCTCACGGGAAAGAAGACGCGCTGGTACTTAAAGCGCGAGAACCTGCACGTGGACGCGAAGATCGTGCTGCCGTGTATCGCGCTGGGACTTTCCCCGTTTGTGATGCAGTCGACGGAGAGCCTCATCGCCATCTGCTTCAACTCATCTCTCCTGCGCTACGGCGGCGACATGGCCGTCGGCACGATGACAGTGCTGACGAGCATCATGCAGTTTTCGAACATGCCGCTTCAGGGCTTGACACAGGGCGCACAGCCCATCGTGAGCTACAACTTCGGCGCAAAGAACGCCCAGCGCGTGCGCGACGCCTATTTCTGCCTGCTGCGCGCGTGCTTTACTTATTCAATGGCCATCTGGCTTCTGGTCGAGCTCTTCCCGCGCGCGTTCATCCTGATTTTCAATAATGACCCCGCGCTGGTCGAATACGCGGCGTGGGCTGTGCGCATCTACATGGGGTGCAGCGGTATTTTCGGCATCCAGATCGCCTGCCAGCAGACGTTTGTGGCGCTCGGCAACGCGAAGACGTCGCTCTTCCTCGCCGTGTGGCGCAAGATCATCCTGCTCATCCCGCTCATCTATATTCTGCCGCACTTCTTCGCGGACAAGGCGTTCGCGGTGTTCCTGGCCGAGCCCGTGGCGGACTTCGGCGCGGTGGCGCTGACGAGCTTCACATTCTATCGCCAGTTCCGTCGCTCAATGCGCAAGCTGGAAGGTGCGGAAGCGACTGGGGAGCGGTAAAGAAAATTTTTAACGCAAAAATAAAAGGAGAGGGCAAGCCCCTCTCCTTTTATTTTTTACACCTGGCCGCCGCTTTCCATCGGCTCTTTCTCGCGGAACAGCATCGTGATGCACCAGATGCCGGCAAGGCCGACGAGCGTGTAGATCACGCGGCTGAGCATGCCGGTCTGTCCGCCGAAGAGAAAGGCAACGCAGTCAAAGCCGAAAAGGCCCACGCTGCCCCAGTTGAGCGCGCCGATGATAGCAAGTGTCAGCGCGATCTTGTCGATGACCATGAAGTTCCCTCCTTAAAAAGATGGTTTGGTCTTCGGTAGTCTTCCCGTGATGGGCGAAAATATGCGTACGGCGTTTTCTGCGTTGCCCGAAAAAGAAAACTATGATAAAATTAGGATAAAATATTGATAACTTTAAGAGAGAAAAAGGGGGAAGGACGCTTGCTGCACATACTGATGGGACGCGCGCGCACGGGCAAATCCGAGCGCGTGCTGCAAAGGATCGCCGCACTGGGGGACTCGTCGCAGCAAATCCTGCTCGTGCCGGAGCACGCCTCGCATGTGGCGGAGATGGACCTGTGCCGTGTTTGCGGCGACACCGCGTCGCGCCATGCCGAGGCCTTGACGTTCAAGCTGCTCGCCTCGCGCGTGCTGAGCATCTGCGGCGGCAGCGCGGACGTGACGCTCGATTCGGGCGGAAAGCTCCTGACGCTCCAGCGCACGCTCACGGAGCTTGCGCCGGTGCTCAAGGTCTACAAGCGCCCGTCGCAGCGCGCGGCATTTTTGGAGAGCCTGCTCGCCGTGATGGAGGAATTGCAGGCCTACGCCGTATCGCCCGAGCAGCTATCCGAGAGCGTAGCGCAGATCGAAGGCGAGAGCGGCGACAAGCTGCGCGACCTTTCTCTTATCTATGGCATTTACCTCAGCAAGCTCCACGCACCGGGGCACGACGCGCGCGATGTGCTTGAAAAGCTGGAGGAAAACCTCGAAGCGTCGGGATATATTGACAATAAAGACATTTTCCTCGACGGTTTTTCGTATTTTACGGGGCGTGAGCTGCGCATTCTGCGTATCCTGCTGCGGCGCGCGAAGAGCGTGACCGTCACGCTCCTTGGCGACACGCAGGACCGCGAGCTCTTTTCCGAGAGCCTGCGCGTGCGCGAGCGGCTGTACGCGCTCGCGCGCGATGCCGGCGTCGCATGCGAGGAGAAAATTCTTCCGCAGGGCGAGGTGCGCGGCGCGCTCGACCATATCGAGCGCTGCTTTTTCGGCGCGGCGGACGAATTTACCCAGCCGACCGACACCGTCGCGCTCTATGAGGCGGGCAGCGCGTACAGCGAGTGCGAGTGGGTCGCGTCGCAGATTTTGAAATTAGTGCGTGAGCAGGGCTATCGTTACCGCGAGATCACCGTCACGGCGCGCGATCTCGACTCCTACGCGGGCGCAATCGAAAACGTGTTTGCCCGCTACGGTATTCCGCTTTATTATGCCCACCGCAGCGATATTTTGAAAAGTCCCGTGCTGACGCTGCTGCTCGGCGCGCTCGACGCCGCGAGCGGAGGCTTTGAGTATGAGGATGTGTTCCGCTGTCTCAAGACCGGCCTCGCCGGCCTCAGCATGGCGGAGTGCGACATTCTGGAAAATTATGCGCTCAAGTGGGAGATCCGCGGCGCGATGTGGACGCGCGAGACGCCCTGGTCGGCGCATCCCGACGGCTACGGCGAAGAATGGACGGACGAGGCAAGGGCGCGGCTCAAGACGGTCAACGCACTGCGCGAGCGTGTGCAGGGGCCGTTTGCGCGCCTAAAAAAAGGCGTGGGCGGCAGCGGCGAGGCCGAGCAGAAGGTGCGCGCGCTGTACGGCTATTTGGAGGAGATCAAACTGCCGGAGGTCTTGCAGACGCAGACCGAGCAGCTTTTCGCCGCGGGCGAGGCCCAGCGCGCCGAGGAAACGGCGCAGCTGTGGAGCATTCTTTGCAGCGTGCTCGACCAGTTTGTGGAAATCCTGGGCGACGCGATCCTCGACGCCGAGGAGTTTGCGAGTCTGATGCGCCTTGTGCTGACGCAGTACAGCGTGGGCACGATCCCCGTGACGCTCGACGCGGTGAACCTGTGCGAAATGACGCGAAACGACCGCCACACGGTGCGCGCGCTGTTCCTGCTCGGCGCGAACGACGGCGTGCTGCCTGCGGCGGAGAACCGCGGCGGCGTGCTGCGCGACGAGGACCGCGAGGCGCTCGAGAGGCAGCAAATCTTCCTCGCGCCGCACGGGATGGAGCAGTTTCATCTGGAAATTCAGAATCTTTACGCCGCGCTGGCCCAGCCGACGGAAAAGCTGACGGTGTCCTATCCCGTTTCGGACGGAAAGGGCGCGGAGAAGCGGCCATCGTTCGTCATCGGGCGCATCGCGCGTCTGCTGCCGTCGATCAGCGTCGAAACAGAGAGCGCTGACAAGGGATATCGCCTGTCAGCAAAGTCGACGGCGCTCGAGTATGCGGGCGAGCATATCGGCGGCGCGCTGTGGCAGTATTTTGAAGGACAGGGCGACGCGGAGCGTGCGCTTGCCGCGATGAAGGACGCTTCGCGCTATACGCGCGGGCATCTGTCGCGTGACGCGGTGCGCGCGCTCTACGGCGGCGCGGTGACACTGTCCGCCTCGCGCATGGACATGGCGCGCTCATGTCACTTTGCCTATTTCATGCGCTACGGCCTGAAAGCCAGGGAGCGCACGGGCGCGGGCTTTGACGCGCCGCAGATCGGCACGTTCGTGCACGATGTGATGGAGCATACGCTGCGGCAGGCGAAGGAGTGTGGCGGACTGCATACGCTATCGAAGGACAAGCTGCACGCGCTCGTGCGCGCGTCGATCGAGGAATACATCGACCGCGTGCTGCCGGACTTGTGCGAAAAAAGCGCGCGCTTCCGTTATCTGTTCAACCGCCTGTGTGCGACGGTCGAGCGCATCATGGACGAGGTGAGCGAGGAGCTGCAAAGCTCCGACTTTGAGCCGCTGGCATTTGAGCTGGAATTTGGTGCGGACGGGCAGCTGCCCGCCATCACGATCCGCGAGGAAAACGGCACGGCGCGCGTTGTCGGCAAGGTCGACCGTGTGGACGGCTGGCTGCACGACGGCAAGCTATATTTGCGCGTCGTGGACTACAAGACGGGCAAGAAGAGCTTCGACCTCGCCGAGCTGCGCTACGGGCTGGGGCTCCAAATGCTGCTCTACCTCTTTACGCTTAAAGAAGAGGGACAGATGCTTTTCGGCGGACACGAGATCGTTCCCGCGGGCGTTCTCTATACGCCCGCGCGCGAGCCGATGCTGCGCTGCGCGCGCGACACGGAGCCCGAAACGATCGAAAAAGCACTCAAAAAGGAGCTGCGCCGCAGCGGCATGGTGCTCGAGGACCCGGCGGTCCTGCAGGCGATGGAGCACAGCGCGCTCGAATCGCCGTGCTACCTGCCCATCGCGGTGAAAAGGGACGGCGCGGTGACGGGAAGCCTTGCTTCTGCCGAGCAGCTCGGAAAGCTCTCGAAATACGTCGACCATATTTTACATGAAATCACGCAGGAGGTCTTCGCGGGCAACATCGACGCCGATCCATACGCGCGCACGCCGCAGCAGTCGGCCTGCACCTACTGCGAGTTTGCGAGCGCGTGCCACTTTGAAAACGGCTGCGGCAGTGACCGTATGGAATACATCAAAGCGACGAAAAACGACGAATTCTGGCAGTACATCGACGAGCTGAACGGAGAGGGGGCGCACGAAAATGGCTGAAAAGCTGACAAACGAACAGCAAGCGGCGGTGGACAGCCGCGAGCGCAGTCTGCTCGTCTCCGCGGCGGCGGGCTCGGGTAAGACGAAGGTGCTCGTCGAGAGGCTCTTTTCCTACGTAGAGCGCGAGGGCGCGAATCTCGACGATTTCCTCATCATTACCTACACGCGCGCCGCGGCGAGCGAGCTGCGCGGCAAGATCGCCAAGGCGCTCACCGAGCGCATGGAGCGCGACCCCGGCAACTACCATCTGCGGCAGCAGATGCTGCGCGTCTACCGTGCGGACATCAAGACGGTGGACGCCTTCTGCACCGCGCTTTTGCGCGAAAACTGCCATCTGCTCGGCGAGGACGCGCGCGGCCACGCGCTGCGGCCCGATTTCCGCGTGCTGGACGAGAACGAGGCGCAGGTGCTGCGCGAGCGCGTGCTCGCGCGCACGCTGGACGATTTTTACGACTGTCTGACGACTGGCAGCACACTGCTGGCCGACACGCTTGGCGCGGGGCGCGACGACAGCGCGCTTGAGGACTTAGTGCTCGAGCTGCACGCAAAATTGCAGGCGCAGCCGTATGAGGACAAATGGCTCGAGGCGCAGCGCGCGTTTTGGCGCGCCGTGCCGGATAAGATCGAGAACACGCCCTATGGAAAAATCCTGCTCAACGAGGTGCGGCGCAAGGCGCGCCACTGCAAAAACCTTTTGCAGCGCGCGGCGCAGGAGATGTGCGCGAATGACGCGCTGAACCAGAAGTATGCGCCGGCGTTTCTCGACGCGTCCTACCAGCTCGAAGCGCTGGAGGGGAAGACCGCAGAGGGCTGGGACGCCGCGCGCGGCGTGACCATCGCGTTTCCGCGCCTCGCCGCGGTGAAGGACAGCGACGGCGGCGAGATGAAAGCGCGCATGAAAAGCCTGTGGGACAACTGCAAGGAGACCGTCAAGGGCTTTGCCGAGATTTTTTCCGCCTCGTCCGACGAGGCGGTGGAGGACCTGCGCACGATGGCGCCCGCAATGCTCGCGCTCATCGACCTGACGGCGGACTTTTCCCGCCGGTACAACGAGGAAAAACGGCGGCGGAATTCTGCTGACTTCTCCGATCAGGAGCACGAGGCCATCCGCCTTCTCATCGGAGAGGACGGCGCGCCGACAGAGCTTGCGCGCATCGTCAGCGCGCGCTACCGCGAGATCATGGTGGACGAGTATCAGGACACCAACGAGGTGCAGAACCGCATTTTTGACGCAATTTCTTGTAAAGGAGAAAATCTTTTCACTGTTGGCGATGTCAAGCAGAGCATCTATCGCTTCCGCCTAGCCGACCCGCGTATTTTTTTGCAGCATTATAACACCTGGCCGCCGCTTGAGGACGCAGAGGAGCACGACAGCGCGAAGCTGCTGCTCTCGCGCAACTTCCGTTCGCGCAAAGAAGTGCTGGACGCGACGAATTTTATCTTCTGCAATATTCTTTCCGAGGAAATGGGTGAGCTCGACTACGGCGCGGATGAAATGCTGCGCCTCGGCGCGAATTATGTCGAATCGAGCGCGTGCGGCGCGGAGTTCCATCTGCTCGATCTGCCGACGCAGACGGGCGAGCAGCGCGTGCGCGCGAGCGAGGCTGAGGCAGCATTTGTCGCAGACTATATCAGCGATATGCTGACAAGTGAATTTCCTATACAGGATGACAAAACAAAAGAGCTGCGGCCCGTGCGCGAGGAGGACA
>ULST01014696.1_pt1 | contig 14325 bp, 6 predicted proteins | sample 1956951 | NCBI WGS metagenome assembly ULST01 (sample SAMEA4835716, study PRJEB28245) | human gut metagenome | biome: gut microbiome; material: fecal sample | place: Denmark | collected 2008 | reverse complement strand
TCTTTCCCTAAAGGTTCTCCGGGGAAAGGAGCACTGTAGCTTACTTTGATTGGAGCAGTGGGGTCGTAATTTGCCACTTTCCCATTCTCAATAAAAACACAAGGGACGCGGTCAGCCGTAGCGGCCATAATGTAGGAATAATCAAATCCCAAATCCCCCAATGCCGTAGGCAGCGGAGCATTCCAGTCTTGCTGTCCATCCTTGTCTCCAAGTCCAAGATGCCATTTTCCGACAGCACCGGTTACATACCCGGTATTTTTAAATACATCGGCCATCGTGTATCGTTCCGGACGAATAATCATCCCTGCGTTGCCGGCAGCTATATCCGTGTTGGGATGCTTCCATGCATAATCACCTGTAAGCATAGAATAGCGGGAAGGAGTACTGGTGGACGCTACCGCATGCGCATTGGTGAATCTCACTCCGCTGGCAGCCAGTCTGTTGACATTCGGAGTCAGGACATTCCTGGCACCATAACATTCCAAATCACCATAGCCCAAATCATCAGCGTAAATAAGTACGACATTGGGCTTGTCACGATGAACCGTTTTCTCTTGGGACCTTTTTGCTACCTGTCCGGCAAACGCCGTTACACAGGCAGTCGGTGAAAGGAGGGCTACTAATAAATACTGTTTCATGGTCTTCTTATTTTGTCATTAATTCATGAAGGATTCCCTCTTCTTACAATCCCTTTGCTGTTCAAGCAGAAAGACTATAAACAAAAGTATACTTATTTTCAGTAAGAAGAAAGAATCCTTTCGTGTTTTTAATCCCGTAAATTGGGATTTATATTTTGTTCACCTTGCGGAATGGGCCAAGTATAATCTTGTGGATTACGGAATGCCCGGGTACCTACATACCAACGGAACTTTCCTGTCGGATCAATTTTTTTAGTAGTTGTAGCGTATGTGGTCGAATGTGGATAAGGAGCTCCCCATATATCTTGACTCAGTGCTTCATGGGCAATCCCCCAACGCATCAAATCCCAATAACGGATGCCTTCCATAGCCAATTCCACTCTACGTTCGTGACGTACGATCTCTCTGAGTTTGTCTTGGCTTGTCTCGGTAATGTGAGGCATATTCACATCTTTACGTCCCCGCACCGCATTAATACTTTGGTCCAGAATATCCTGCGTAATGGGCTGCCCGCTTTCAACCATACATTCCAGATAACCCAACAGCACCTCTGCATAACGAATGACAGGTGTGACGGCACTATAGCTTGCTATATCATTAATAGGATCCGTTTCACTGAAGTATTTTCTCATCATATAGCCGGTCCGCGACGCTTCGCTTGTATAATCCAATTTTTCTTTCAGTGCAGCATCACGGTCAGGACCAAAGTTATATGCTGTTCCCCGGAAGGTCGCTCCATTATAATAGATCGTATAATCCAAACGCGGGTCTCTGTCTTTACCCAGATTATCAGGGTCATATCTCGGATCGTCATAGCTGAAAGGAGTCCCATCTTTAAATTCATAAGCTTCGAACAATCCGGCCGTCGGGTTTGTCAGACTCCATCCTCCGTCTTTTGCCGAAAGTGAGTGCTGGGGTAAACCGCAACCGAAAAAGCCCTCCATATACTGGATGTAATAAATATTCTCCTTATTCTCGCTTCCTGTTTTAGGATAGAACAGTTCCTCATAATTATCATTGATGGCATTTTCACCCAAATCCATAATTTCACGAAAAGCTTTCGCGCCATTTGTCCAGTCTTTCATCAGCATATAGGTACGTCCCAGAAAAGCCAGTGAGGCTTGCTTGCAGGCACGCCCTTTCGATGTAGATTGAACCTCCGTGAACCCCGGAAGGTCAGCTGCCGCTTGAGTAAATTCATTTGCGCACCATTTCAAGATGTCGGCTTGAGATGTTTTTTGCACATTGTTAGCTTCTTCTCCCGTAAGTGATTTTTCCACCAATGGTACATCTTTAAAGTAGCTCGCCAGATAAAAATACTGTGTAGCCCTCAGAAAACGCGCCTCCGCAATCATACGTGTCTTTTTAGGAGAGTCCGCAAGCTTTTGGATGCCTTCCAGAAAACGGTTGCATTTGCCGATACGACTATAGGAAGGATTCCAATAGTTGCTGAGAAATCCATTATCGGCAGTCAACGTACCATTCGAGAGTTTAAAAAATCCGTTGGCTTCTCCGCGTCGGTCGAAGGCATTGTCTGAAAGATGTTCCATAAAAATCATTCCATGGTAAGACCACCAGTCGGTCGGGCTGTATTCCACTCCATCTGTAATGCCTCCTCTGTACAAAGGGGGCAATGCCAGTTCGGCATTTTTTTCATTATTCCAAAAAGTTTCTTCAGACAAACTGGTCAATGGAAAGCGTTCCAAGTCACAGGCATGCAACAAGCCTGCCATAATTATCAATGCGAGGATATATTTCAACTTTTTCATACGCTTTTAAAATTTTAGATTCAAACCAAATGTATAAGTGGACAGAATAGGATGATAACTTCCTCCCGTACTGATCTCCGGGTCCCATCCCGTCCGGTAATTGCTGAACGAGAAAGGATTGTCAGCCGAAACATAGAAACGGAGGCTGGAAATACAGCTTCCCTTCAGAATGTTTTTGGGCAGTGTATACCCTACTTGAATGTTTCTCACCTTCAGATAGGAGGCATTCAGTGTCCAGAAATCAGAAGTCATCGTGTTGTTGCTTCCGGAAGTTGACATTACCTCCAGGCGCGGATAGGCCGGATATCGTTCGCTTTGATTTGCACTCCAAGTTCCTTTCATCTGCCATTTCTGAATGTTTCCTTCTTGATAAAAGGCCCATCCCGCAAATCCGTCCAGATAACCTTTCACACCGGCTACCCCCTGAAGCAGAATACTGAAATCAAGACCTTTGTATTCGCCTCCCAAATTTACTCCGAAAGTATATTTAGGAATGCTCGAACCTAAATAGGTTCTATCCGCAGCATCTACTTTACCGTCTCCCGTTACATCTACATAACGGAAGTCCCCGGCTTTAGAGTTGGGAGCAATCGCACTTTGGTCGTTCCATTGTTTCACTTCATCGTCGGTAAGGAATACACCGTCCGTTTTGTAACCGTAATACATCTGCATCGGATAACCGATAAACAAATTACTGCCATTACCCACTAATCCGTTGGGCTGTTCCACATTGCCCATACCCAAGCTTATTACCTTATTCTTTATGATAGAGAAATTGCCGTTGACATGGTAATTGAACTTGCCTACCCGATCTTGATATCCCAACTCGAATTCCCAACCCTTATTTTCCAACGTTCCGGTATTTACCTGCGAGATACCCAAACCGAATATGGAAGAATAACTGGCTGATGGCTGATACAAAATGTCGGTTGTTCTACGGTAAAAATAAGATGCATTAAACGTCAGTTTACTATCCCAGAATCCTGATTCGAATCCGACATCTGTCGTACGCGTCTTTTCCCACCTCAAAGTAGGATCTACATAAGTGGTTACAGCCGCTCCCTGTGTATATACACCATTGAATACATAATTCATACCCGGCCCCAGAGCATATGTGGACTGGTATGGATAGTTACCGATATTATTGTTACCCAAGATACCGTATGAAGCTTTCAGCTTGAAATTGCTGATAAAATTTAAAGGTTCGCATGCCTTGAAGAAACTTTCTTCCGACAAACGCCATCCCACGGCAACAGAGGGGAATAAGCCGAACTTACTATCCGTGGGGAAGCGTGAAGAACCGTCATAACGCATGGTCGCTTCCAGTAAATAACGTTCGGCATAGTTATAGGTGAGACGTCCGAAGACGGACATGATAGCCCAGTCATATCCACCGCCACCGTTCGTCTGTCCGTCTGCTCCACCGGCATCCAGATACGGGACGTCATCTGAAGGGTAATCCTTCCTGTATCCGCTGACTCCCCGTTGAGATTCATCCTCCCACGTATATCCCACCAAAGCAGATAAACTATGTTTTTTCACATTTAATTGATAGTCGGCCACCGCCTGGAAAGTTTTATATACCGTTTTGTACATCTCATCATCCAGTGAAGACGGGCCTAAAGCTTTATCACCCGTGATTACCATTGCCGAGCGATAATGGCGAATCTGTTGTGCCGTATAGTTATAACCTCCGATTGCTCTGAGCGTCAGTCCTTTTATCGGTTTGTAAGCCAGCTCAATGTTCGACCTGAACTTATCGAAATCTTCCGCATAGAATGACCCGCTGTCCAACCATGCCAAAGGCGTACCCTGTAGTTTGGGACCTAAGCCATAAGATCCGTCTGCCAGTTTGGTAGCCCACATGCCGGGAAAACGTGCTGCCTGTCCGATGATCGTTCCATAACCGGCATTATCCAGTTGTCCCGGTGTAGAAGGTTCGTTTCTTTTTGATATCATGCCAGCCAGACGTGTAGTCAGAGTCAGATTTTTTGATAAATTCGTTGTCAAATTCAGGCGTGCATTATATCGGTCGTAAGTATTATGCTTAAATAAACCGTCCTGTTTAAGGTATCCGAGCGAAACCATATACTGCGTTTTATCGTTACCTCCGTTTACCGTTAAATCATGGCTCGTCTGTAAAGCGTTGTGGTCGATAAGGTCCCTCAGATAGCGTTCATTCGGATAATTATACGGATCTGATCCGTCCCGGTATTTTTGGATAGCTTCAGGCGTATAGACATCTTTTCCCATAGCTAAATTATACATTTCGGCATATTCGGCAGTGCTACAATAATCCGGAAGTTCGGAAGGACGGTTAAATCCCACATATCCATTGTAACTGACAGTGGTCTTTCCGGTCCGTCCCCCTTTTGTTTTTACAAGGAGAACTCCATTAGCCGCACGTGAACCGTAAATGGCAGCCGATGACGCGTCTTTGAGCACCGAAATACTTTCAATGTCATTGGGATTCAAATCATCCAAGGACCCGGGCAGCCCGTCTACCAGAACCAACGGATTCGGTGTTGCTCCGAAAGAACCGACTCCACGTATACGGATTGTACCGCCGTCTTGCCCGGGGCCTCCGCCACCCTGCGTAATGGTAACACCGGACATTTGACCGGTGAGCAGGTTTGATACGCTGGGTGCAGGACGTGCCTCCAATTGTTTACTGTCCACCGCCGCAATGGAGCCGATGACATTCACCTTTTTTTGAATGCCATAGCCTACTACCACTACCTCATCGAGTGTTTCTGAAGTTTCCTTTAATTGAATAGTAAAGACAGTTTGATTCTTCACCGGCAGTTCCAATGTCGCGTATCCTACATAAGAGACTACAATGGTGGCATTGGGAGATACGCTGAACGAAAAATTACCGTCTAAATCGGTGATAACTCCGTTCGTCGTACCTTTTTCAATAACCGAAGCTCCGATAATCGGCTCACCATTCATATCGGTGACAGTTCCTCTGATTTTTTTTGCTAAAGATTGTTGGACTACCGATTGTTGCATATCATGTCCTTTTTTCGAAATGATAATGTAATTTTTATCAATCTCATAGTTGACATCCGTATTTTTGAAAGTATTATCCAACAGCTCAGTAACTTTCCGGATACCGGCCTGTACATTCGCAGGCTTTTTCAAATCTATTTCCCCGTTGCTGTAAACAACCAGATAATCAGTCTGGGACTCTATCGCTTTTAGGAGTTGGCCGACAGTGATGTTTTCAAGCACTATATTTACCTCTACATTCTGGGCTTTGACATTAGTACCCATTAACTGAAATGTACAGACAAATAACAGAAATAAGGTGATTTTCATAATTTTATAACAATAATTATGACTTACTCTTGATAAGAAGAGTGCTAACAAAGGATTTATTTTCATAATTTTGCAAATGAAAAGTGAATACTAAAATTTAGACTCGTGTTTACTTTTTATAACCGGTGAGTGCCGCAATCACTCGCCGGTTGTTTCTTATATAATTTATTATTCCATAGGCATTTGATTTTAGTTAATATTCTATTTATTTGGAAATGGTAATAGTGTGTGTTACCGTATCTTTCTTAATTTTAAACGGATGTATTTTCTGAATAATCCGAAGTATTTCATCTATGCCATCCACTTCCCGGAATTTGCCGGTAAATTCCTTCTTTAGTAAAGCAGTATCACTGATTTGTATATTGATGTCAAAATATAGCCCCAGCTTTTGGACAATGTCGCCCAGTGGTTCCCTATTAAAACTGTAAATCCCGTCTTTCCACAAGAAATTTTCAAAGTCTCCTATATATTTGACCTGTATCTTTCCGTCCTGATAATAGGCCTGATTCTCCGGCTTCAGCACCACACCCTGCTTCTCCTTATCCGGCTCGTACACTGCCACACTCCCTTCTAACAGACTTGTACAGATATAGCCGGACTTAGGATGGCAGAACACATTAAATTTTGTACCCAATGCCCTTATATCGAGCGCCCCGGCTGATACAATAAAGGGTTTTGACGGATTCTTTGCGACATCGAAGAAGGCTTCCCCCACCAGTGTAACTTTTCTCTGCCCACCTTTAAAACGGCTCGGGTAAGTTAGTCTGGAGCAGGCATTCAACCAGACAATTGTACCGTCATTCAATGTCACGCAAGCCCTTTGTCCTGCAGGCGCATAAATTTCGTTATTGTTATCGCACGAACCTGACTCATAAAAAGTGGCGCTGATCCATCCGCAGACTAAAATAAGGATCACGGTTGCTGCATAACAGCTATATCTGGTAAGTTTTTTACGAAAGGTATGACCTTTACAGATATAAATAAATTTTTGATAGTCAGCCTTTCCCTCTTCACAGTCATCCTGCCCCTCGCGGATGCTCAACAAAGCTTCCAGATTTTGATATTGTATGAACACGCTTTCCAGTTCTTTATCATCACGGATTTTACGCAATAATTCCAACCGTTCAAGAAACGATAATTCTCCGTTGAAATATTTGTTTATTTGTTCATCCATTATCTCACCGTTATATATAGCAAACGGATATGATACTGTATTCCGCCAACAAAATATAGTTAATATTATTAAAAGAGTAGAAATAAAATCAAAGACTACTATTATTCTATCAACTTGAGCTCTCTTTGTCGTAAGCGAAAAATAAAACTGCTGACTTGTTGCACCGTGAAATGATTTTAGGCATAGATTACACACGAAAAGTCACAGACATCATTGATTCATGAAGGATTCCCTCTTCTTACAATCCCTTTGCTGGTCAAGCAGAAAGACTATAAACAAAAGTAAGCTCATTTTTCAGTAAGAAGAAAGAATCCTTTCGTGTTTTTAATTCCGTAAATTGGGATATATATTTTGTTCACTCTGCCTCGTAGTTCATATACATTTGAAAAGTCGGACAGAATTATAAAATTACCAATTTAGATAAGTATTTACCCCTTTCAGAAAATCAATTTTAAAATGTTGATTTCTATCCGCCTTCACATCCGATTTATTCATGTGTTCGATTTTTATGTCACGTGTCGTGTAATTTTCGTCTAACACATTATCCTTGATGACAACATGGCGGCATCCGTCCAACAGAAAAGCCGACCGTTGCCAGGTGTATGGCTTATAAGTATATGTTTTTATAACCTTGTTCCCGATAAACGAAAGATTCCTGACGGAACGCGCCCGGACTAAAGGAGCATCGAACACCTTAAAAACATTATTTTGAATACAGATATTTTTATGAAAAGGCTCGTCTTTCGCATTTTGGGGTTTATGAGACGGAGTGATAGTGATAACAGCTTCTCCCCATTCCCCCCGTGTACCGTGAGCATCGCCCGAAGTAAGACAATCATCGAACACATTGTTTTGTATTTGTACATGGTTATTTGCTCCAGACTCGTGCCAGAAATTCAGGTCTCCTTCTATTAGGATCGCAGTCCCGGCATTCCGGAAATAATTGTTTTCTATGATCACATCTTTCGGAGTGGTAACCAATATACCTCGGGCACGGTGGCGTTTTAATATTCTACAGTTCTTGAGTTCCAAGCCGGCAGTCCAGGTTTTGTCTTCTACAAAATCATTCACCTGTACATTTTTGGGAAGAGGTTGTGTAAATGTAAGACGGTAACCAACTACTTTGCTCCCTTTCTTGATGGGACTGGTAGACTCTATCACTCCTATTTCGCCCCGTTGTGCAGTTTGCTGGTTAATAAACCATATCTCGTCATCTTTAGTGACATAACGTCCGTCGGTTTTCACATCGATGGTTCTGTTATCAGGAATATCCATAATAACTATATTCCTGCCATGCACATTAATAAAATCGTCACCTTGTCCGGTATGCGTACAGTTTTCCACTTTAATGACTCCTTTGCAATTAGTGAAATGAGAAGCGTCAGCAATGACACTGAATACGCGTCCCTTGGCATCATTAATCGTTGTAGAAGCATTGTCCATTGTGATATTTTCAGTTCGTTCTCCAAGTACGCCGCAACTCAGAGTGTGATACATCGTTATATCTTTCAACGTGACATCCTTGCTGTCTTGTATATGAAAACCATCAATGGCATAAAGGACATGATACAGTACGACATAAGTTCCCGGTTCCGGTTTTATAGGCGTTTTGCCATAAAATCGAACAATCCCATTCCCTTGCTCTTCCGCTTTTTGTTGGAAGATATTGCCCAACGGCCTATCCCAGGTATTGTACACCACTTCCTTTGTTTTTTTATCAAACAAATTATTGTATGCGTTCAGTACCGGTAATTTCCATCCCTCGCCTAGGAAAAAGATTTTCCCATTTTCTATCACATACGGATAGCTTTCCCTATCTATTTTCACGTCTAAATACGTATCTGTACTCTCTAAAATTACGGCTTGTGAAATAAACGGTCTGTCCCAATCGACGGAAAAGTCTCTGAACAGTATATTTGAACAGGAATCTATATGAGCTATTTGCATCCATCCATGAAAGATAAATTCGGAACCGTTTCCTTCTATTGTCAAATTATTCATCTTTTTCATGTCAAAACCGATGCTGTCTGTATGATGGGCGAAACGGGTAGGCCAAAAGTCATACCGTCCCTTGGGGAAACTGAGGGTGACCCCGTTCTTGCCTTTGCAATATTCCAATGCCCGCTTTACCGCCGGCATCGCGTCCGTTCGCAAGTTCGGTGTCGTGCCGAACCGGGTGACCTGTATTACTTCTTGAGCATATCCCTGAATGACTGTCAGACATGCCACGAGAAGTCCTATTTTTTTCAAATTCATGGTAGTTGGTTTAAAGGATTAAAATAAGAAGTTGCCTTTAAAGATAGCGAAAATCTACTTCCAAAGCAACTTCTATAACTACATTCGTAATCTTAGGGAAGAGAAACCGTTATTGTCCACTTTTGCGTGGTTTTACGGTCTCCTGCAAGCAAGGTATAAATCACCGGTGAACTGAAGTCTGTAGGGACTCCCATTTGGGGATTCACGATGACTCCTTCGGAAACCGACGCACGGGGAAACAGGTCGTTCAATGTTGTACCTTCCTTTGCAGTTACCGTTACTGTTTTGGCAACGCTATCTATCTTACTATCAAAGATGACATCGGAGCCATCTTCACTCACCAGACTGAAGCCGGTAATTTCAGCCTCTTTGCTGGTACTGGTCGGATAGTCGTACAATGCAGTTTTGTTGCACGATGCTGCCACACTCACAAATGCTGTGATAAGAACCAATTTGTATAGTTTCATAAGCTCAACTTTTAATTACCAATCAGGGTTTTGTTTCATATTTTTATTATTACGCATCTCTACTGCCGGAATCGGCCACAGATAATATTTAGGATATGTCAAATATTTCGTCTGCATCAACACGGATTCCTGCCCGAACGTTTCGCGCCGGTAACCGTAAAATTTGGAACCGTATGGCATAGTGCGGTCATATTCTTTCCAACGTTTGTAGTCCCAAATCAGTTGATTTTCCGTCATCAGTTCAATCTTACGCTCGTGCTTAATGATTTCAAGCATCTCGTTTTTGTCGGAACATGTAACGGCAGGCATATCGACTCTTGCTCTCACCATATTAACATACTTGACGGCTTCGGATGTCTGTCCCAATTCATTCAATGCTTCGGCGTAAAGCAGCAACATGTCGGAATAGCGTACCAACGGGTAGTTGTTGTCGCTGTTATCGTAATAATATGCCGGATTGTAATTGGTCGGATCTACCATCTTCTTATAGAAGTAGCAGTCATTATCCGCTTCGGGATCGAATGTATAGTTTGCAGGTGTCCAGTGTTCTCCCTGTTTCTTGATTTTTCCATCCTGCAATTCAATATGGGTGTCAAAGAATGTAGCACTCAGGCGCGGGTCCCTATCCTTGAATTCTTGCTTGGGGTCATAATCGGGACATTTGCCTTCCAATGGACTTGGATTGTCATGGGTATTTCGGTATTTATTCATCTCCTCAAAACTGATGCCATGAGCCTGGAAGCCATGCTTGCATTCAAACATGTCAATATAGTTCTGTTGAGCTTGCTGTGCTTTCCATCCCGGACCGGCAAATGCGGTACTCATATTACTGGGCCATTTATCCTTTATAAACTGCAAGGAGAGGATAACTTCCTTATTATCAGACCCCTCATTGGCAGCCCAGAATAGTTCGTTGAAGTTCAGAGTAGGATCCTTCGCTTGATCTTTCGTCCATAATTCAAATTGTCCGCTGTCAATGATTGCTTTCAAGGCATCGGCTGCAACCTGGTAATATTCCGTTTTGCCATAGAACCCGGCATAATGCATGGCCGCTCTGGCTTTGTAGGCGTAAGCCACATACTTAAAGATACGCCCATGAGCGTTATCCGATTGGGTCTCCGGCAATTCCGTGATAGCTTGGTCCAGTTCATCAAAAATAAATTTCATAACGTCATCCACTGGTGTGCGGGCCGGCCATTCATCGGGCGAAAGTGTTTTCGTAATCAGCGGCACATCGCCGAATCCCTGTACTAGGCGAAGATAGAGAAAAGCCCGTATGACGCGCGCCTGTCCGCAATAATCACTGTATTGTTCAGGAGTCAACAGGTCTTTTACTTTATCAATGTTATCAAAAAAGAAATTGCAGTTACGAATATATCTGTATTTTGTACTCCAGAAGTTCGATATCCAGCCGTTGTCGGCAGTCAAACTGCCGGTGTTGAAATCAGTAAAACCGAATTCCCATGGATTTTTTAGAAACATCAGGTCCGTGCACAAATCCAGATAGGGCGATCCGTCCGGTGAGGCGTCAGTGGCAAATGCGCCACCACCATCAAACTCATAAAAACCAGCGTATAAGCCATTTACAGCATATTCGGCATCACTTCCCTGTTTCCAATAAGAAGCTTCGGACAAAGTGGTAAGCGGGCCTTTATTCAAAAAATCATCGCAGGAAACGAATGATATTATGGCAAGTAATAATACTAATTTTTTCATATTATATTCCACATTAGAAGTTAACATTAATTCCTATAGAATAAACTCTCAGTGTCGGATAGACGCTCAGCGTCATATCCCCCTCCGGATCGAATCCCTTCAGGAAATCGGGAGCAACGGTAAACAAATTTGTACCGGCAAGATACAATCGCAACGTTTTTATCCCTACTTTCGAAAGGAGTGTTTTCGGGAAATTGTATCCGATTTGAAGATTCTTGAGTTTCACGTAGGAAGCGTTTTTAATCCAAAAGCTGGACAAGGTGTTAGTATTAAAGAGCTGTGCCTGTCTCTGACGGGGAAACAGTGCATTGGCATTTCGATTATCTTCTGTCCAGCGATCAAGGTGATTTGTATCGGGTGATGCCCAATTGAGGAAAGATTGACGTTCATCTGTAGCTACTTGTTTATCTACATTGAAAGCTCCCTGAAAAAACAGCTGCAAATCCAGTCCTTTATATCCGAACCCGAGATTCAGACCGACGCTGGTTTTGGTATTCCAGTTTCCCAACTTGACATTATCCAGATAATCCAACTTTCCATCTCCGTTCTGGTCTTTATATTGCAAATCTCCCAAAGACGTTTGAGGTGCCACATTCTGTATTTTCTTGTATTCATTCAATGTCTTTTCATCATTGATGATACCGATGCATTGATAGCCGTAATAGTTGCCGAGTTCTTCTCCCGGGCGATATTCGGTGCTGAATGCCGTAGCGCGGTCTCCCAAATCGACGATCCAACTGTTCCAGCCCGTCAAAGACAGAGCGGCGCTGTAAGTCAGATCCTTGGTGATATTACCATTCGTTCCTATTGATAAGTCGAAACCGTGGCTGCCTACTTTACCGGCATTAACGGTACGATTGGAACTCGGTGCACCGACAATGGTAGAAATAGGAACTGTCAATAATATACCATTCGTTTGCTTTTTCCAAAGGTCAAATTCAAACGTATATTTACCGTTCAGGAAACTACCTTCCAGACCGAGGTCATAGGAAGTAGTTGTTTCCCATGACAAGTCCGTATTTGCAAATGAACCGGGTCTTGTTCCGAATACCTGGCTACTACCGAAATTATAGTACGGTCCGGAGTTGATACCCGGAAACCATAAGTACAAGCCTACTTTCTCTGCGTTACCAAGTTGTCCCCATGAAAGACGTACTTTCAGGTTGTCGATGAAGTCGTATTTTTTCAAGAAATTCTCCTTGTTGATATTCCATCCTACAGAGAAAGACGGAAAAAATCCCCACTGTTTTCCGGGAGCAAAACGGGATGATCCATCATAGCGGAAACTTGCTTCAAACAAGTATTTGTCCATAAACGAATAGTTTGCTCTACCGAAGAGTGAGGCAAATGCCCATTGATCCGCACTTCCTCCGTTGGTCTGTGTGGAAGCGTCTCCTGCGTTCAGTTGCCACACTTGATCGTTGATAAAACCTTTTCTGTAGGCAGTGATGGCATCGCTGCGCAAGCTTTCCTGTGAATATCCCACCAATACTTTTAAAAAATGATTCTGAATTGTTTTCTCGTAATCGGCCGTGAACTGTAAGTCAAACTTCATCTCCTTATCCCACGAATCATTCAAGCTCGCCGGTACGGTTTGTTGAATCGTATTCTTAATAGGATCCCATGCTTCAACATACTTGGAGTAGTTCTGGTTGTCGTCCCAAGAATAACGATAGTTAGCCATGGCTTTCAGCGTCAGTCCTGTAATAGGCTTGTATTGCAGGCTTGCATTGGTGTTAAGCATATTCCAGTAAATCTCTTGTGGCCCATAAGTATTGATGGTCTTGGCGGGATTTCCCGCCGTGTGCAGCAATGTGCCTCCGGCAAAGATATTCTCTCCCCAATGTCCGAACGAATCTCTCAACGCGGATATGGCGGGAGTAGTTATCGTACTGCCGAATATTCCGGCTAATCCTCCATTGTCTTTCTTAGTCCGGATATAATTGGACATATACTGGAGTTGAATTTTTTTTGTAATGTCACTGGTGATATTGGCGCGCAGGTTGATACGGTTATAATGGTCTATTTCACGTACCATGCCTTTTTGATCCACATATTCACCGGATACATAGTAACGTCCCAACTTTCCGTTTCCGCTGACAGCCAGATGATAGGTTTGAATCGGGGCGACTTTCAATAAGGTATGTTTCTTCCAGTTTGTATTTCCATGTAAGTCATCCGTTTGTCCATTCTTATACATTTGCATGTCTTCATCAGTGAACGCGGGGTTTGTTCCTTCATTACTAAGTGCTTCATTAGCCAAAGAGGCAAATTGATAAGCGTTCAATGCTTGAGGAAACTGGGCAAGTGTCTGAAGACCGAAATAAGCATCAAGCTGTACCATAGGCTTGGCATCTTCTATGTGCCCTTGTTTGGTAGTAACCAAAATGACACCATTGGCGGCTCTGGCTCCGTAGATGGCCGCAGCAGCTGCATCTTTCAAAACAGATATAGATTCTATATCATACGGAGAAATATTGTTTAAATTACCGGAAGGAGTCCCGTCAATCAAGATCAAAGGTTCCGTACTGCCGTCAATTGTTCCCATACCACGAATTAATATACTGGGTTTGCTGTCCGGAGCTCCGCTCGTTTCGTTAATAGTCAGACCGGCCACACGTCCTTCCAGTGCTGATAGAACACTGGGACGGGGTATATTTTGCAATTCTTTGGTTTTGACATTGGTTATAGCCGCAGTCATACTCGACTTACGCTGGACACCATATCCAACAACAACTACCTCATCCAGCATTTCCGAATCTTCCTGAAGCTTGACCTCAATAACAGTCTTGTCCTTTACCGGTATCTCCTTCGTCTTGTATCCGATGTAAGATATCTGGATGGTAGCGTTTGGTGAGACATTCAGTGTAAAATTACCTTCCACGTCAGTAATGCTTCCATTCTCCGTGCCCATTTCGAGTACAGAAGCTCCGATTATCGATTCTCCGTTCATATCGGTGACAGTTCCCTTGATCTTTTTTACA
>ULST01030849.1_pt1 | contig 14563 bp, 15 predicted proteins | sample 1956951 | NCBI WGS metagenome assembly ULST01 (sample SAMEA4835716, study PRJEB28245) | human gut metagenome | biome: gut microbiome; material: fecal sample | place: Denmark | collected 2008 | reverse complement strand
CCGCCGTCAGGCGGCCACAACCCTCGGGCCGTAGGCCCGTCAACCTTCCCCTCTGAACCTTCTGAACCCTCACGCCCGAAGGGCGCTTAGCTTATTTTTTTATTGACATTTCTCATTTCTCCGTGCTATACTGTACCCTGCGAGCAGGAAAGATGATTGCGGGCCGTAAGGCGTGAGGAAAGTCCGAGCTTCGCAGGGCAGGATGCCGGATAACGTCCGGCGGGGGTGACCCCAGGGAAAGTGCCATAGAAAAGGAAACCGCCACGCAAGTGGTAAGGGTGGAAAGGTGCGGTAAGAGCGCACCAGCAGTCGGGAGACCGGCTGGCTTGGTAAACCCCATCTGAAGCAAGACCGAATAGGGAAGGGTTGAGGCTGCCCGCTGACCTTCCGGGTTGCGTCGCTTGATCATCCAAGCAATTGGATGGCTAGACAGATAATCATCACCGTGCAAACGGTACAGAACTCGGCTTATTGAATGCTCGCCATGCATACGAGAAGGATTGGAAATGGTGATTTCCAATCCCTTTTTTGTTGGTTTTATGGGATTTCATCATTTTAGAAAGATCGGCGGAGAAGGGCATAAGGAAGCCTTTGTGTATGACGTATGCAAAATATAATCTTGAAGTCCTCTTTACATACTTCTTAAAATCCGTTATCATTGAGAGAAATACTGTTTCCTTTACTCTGCTCATTTAAAAAGATGCAGAGAACTGTATAAAATAAAGGGAATGGGAATATTGGACATTGGCAGGGGGAAGGTTTATGGATTTAGAAAATAATTGGCCCATTGCGCTGGCTTTCATACTGTACCTGGTACTGATGATGAGTATCGGCCTTTATTATTCCCGGAGACAGAAAAATCTGTCTTCCTACATTCTGGGGGACCGGCAGCTGGGACCATGGCTCACTTCCATGAGCGCCGAAGCTTCAGATATGAGCGGCTGGATGCTTATGGGGCTGCCGGGATATGCTTATCTCCATGGACTTTCCGCTTTCTGGACGGGCATCGGCCTTATTGTGGGTACCTGGGCAAACTGGGTCCTTGTATCCCAGAGGCTTAGAAATTACACGGAAGTGGCTGATAACAGCCTCACCATTCCGGACTATCTGTCCAACCGGTTTGAAGATAAGAAAAATGGCCTTCGGCTCATCTGCGCCCTGTTTATTATCCTTTTCTTCATCATCTATACTTCTTCCGGCTTTGTAGCAGCAGGAAAGCTTTTCAATACCATTTTCGGGATTCCCTACCTTCATGCTCTCCTGCTGGGCGCTTTTGTAGTCGTTTTCTATACCTTCCTGGGCGGCTTTTCCGCCGTGGCCCTGACGGATTTTATCCAGGGCACCATGATGTTCTTCACCGTCCTTTACGTGCCTGTGGCTGCCACCATTGCTCTTGGCGGGCCCATGCCTACGCTGGATATTCTTTCTAAGGAAGGCTCTGATTTCTTTTCCTTCTTCCCTGATTCCACCGGCATATCGGCCCTTCTGGTTATGATTGTTTCTTCTCTGGGCTGGGGCCTTGGCTACTTCGGACAGCCCCATATTCTTGTCAAATTCATGGCCATCGGAGATCCGAAGGAACTGAAGAAATCCACCCGCATCGCCATGACCTGGGTGCTTCTGTCTCTGTCCTTTGCCATTGCCATCGGCGTAGTGGGCAAGGCTTATCTGTCTACGCCTTTGGAAAATGCCAATGCAGAACGGGTATTCATCCTTATGGCCGAATCGCTGTCGGCGCCTTTCATTACAGGCATTATCTGGTCTGCCATCCTGGCGGCTATTATGAGTACCAGCTCCTCCCAGCTTCTGGTTACCTCTTCCGCCGTATCCAGGGATCTTTTTCAGGCTTTCTTGAAAAAGGATGCTTCGGAAAAAACATTGATCCGGGTATCCCGGCTCAGCGTGCTCCTGGTTTCCGCCATTGCCGTATATCTGGGCTCTGATCCCAACAGCTACATTTTCTCCATCGTTTCCTACGCCTGGGCCGGCTTCGGCGCCTGCTTCGGCGCTACTGTGCTTCTTTCCCTCTATTGGAAGCGCATGACCCTGAAGGGTGCCTATGCAGGGGTCATCGTAGGCGGTTTAACAGTACTCATCTGGAAGCATTTTGAATGGTTCGGACTCTATGAACTGGTACCGGGCTTCTTCTTTTCCGTTGCTGCCATCGTCATTGTGAGTCTTATGGACAAGAAACCTTCAGAAACCATTCTGAAAACTTTTGAAAAGGCCATGGCCCTGTCAAAATAAGAAATAGAAATGAAAAAGACTGTGAAAGAATGGATAGAAATCTTTCACAGTCTTTTCCTTTTGCCTCTACCGCTTTGTAAAAAAGCCGAGCCCATAAGAAGGCTCATGGCATGCCCTTGCGTTGTCATTACGGGCCGCAGGCGAAGAATCGGGATAAGCGGGGGATAGAAGGGATTCAGCTGTAAATACCAGTCCCAGTCCCCAGCCCCCATCTCAGTAATTCACAATGAGTGGCGAATGGTAAAATTCCTGCCTTCCTTTTCTGTATGCCGGGGAATGCTGGCACCAGCTTTGGATATCGGAGGCGCGAATCTCCATTTCTAATGAAAGGCGGGTGTTAGCATCCGCTTTTTTCAATGCCCTGGCCATACTGGTAACCACTGGAATGGGAATCAGATTCAGAAAAGAGCTTTTACTTCTTCGAAGGGCCAGCAGGCGGGCATAGGAGGGAAGGGGAGGGGCCGAAAATGGCGAAGGCCCCCGGCCGGAAAGAAGCAGCTGGGCGCCGATTCGTTTCAAGCGGCTGTAAAGATACCGCTTGCTTTTAATCCGGGAAAGCATGGCTTCGTAGTCTTCATTTCCTATTTCCCTGAACCATTTGTGCTCCAGCCCCTCTGAAAAGAGACCGGTATCAGAAAGATCACTCTCTGATACCATGCGGGAAGCGAGGAGGCAGGCATCTTCATAGCGGGAAAAATCGGTATGGCAGCCTGACTTGATGAGTTCTGCCGCTTCTTCTGCCTCCTTTGGAGGAAGGAGATTCGTTTTTTTTCCATGAAGAAGCTCCTCCCTGGCAGTGGTGGCGGAAATATTGCAGTCCATGTTCCGGTGAACCACGTGGATATCCATGGGGAAATGATGCTGCAGAATGGTTTCCGCATAGCGGAAGCCCAGAAGATTATTGGGTTTGGATAATTCATCCGCCAGGAAAGGGGAATGACTCTTCATGGCTTCATAAGAAGCCCGGGCATAGGAAAGTCCCCCGCCCAGGGCTTCATGAAACGCCTTTTTGTGGGAAGGGGTCAGGGAAAAGGAAGCGGCATCCCAAAGATCTTCTTCCGAAAGGGATTCCGTACCAAAAGCAAGTATTTCGGCACCCATGGAAGCAAGCAGCCTTACCCCGTAAGAGCCAAACCGGTCCGCACTCTGCAGCACGCAGAGCACAGGAAGTGAAAATACGGCATCCACGCCCCCTTCCACCGCCCATCGTGCCCGGGTCCAGCTGTCAAAGAGGGCCGGCTCTCCCCGCTGCACAAAGGGACCGCTCATGACGGCCATGATGAAAGGATCACCATAAGCCTTTCGAACCGAATGGATCATATCCTCATGCCCCCGGTGAAAAGGGTTCCACTCCGCAATGATTCCAACCACTTTTTCTGCCATTGTATTGTATCCCTTCTGTCTTTGATGGTTATATTTTATCATATCCGGAAGAAGGAAATCTGACTCTTTGTTTCCCAAATCCTTATCAGGCCCAGGGCTTGGAGGGGGAGGGAGTTCTTTCAACAATGATAAGCTTTTTATGAATTAAAAATTAAAGAAATATTATTTGACTAACCACACTTAAAATGATAATCTTGATATGAATGTTAGAGACTTAAGAAAGCTATCTAATGGTTTTAATGTATCAGGAGGTATGGAATGGATTTTCTGCATTTGTTCCGAGCCGGCGGATTTATGATGTATCCGCTGATTCTTTGTTCTTTGGTGGTAGTGGCTATTTTTATTGAACGGTTCCGGTATTATCGATCCAATCGTTCCCATGTGGACGAGCTTAGCCGGGATATTCCGAAATATCTGGAAAAACGGGATTATGAGGGACTGAAAACTATTCTTCAGCAGGATGGCGGTATTCCTGCTTCCGTGGTTCTTGCAGGAGTGGAGCATATGAACCTGAAAGTAGACCAGACGTCCCTGATTGAAGGGGCTGCTTCCCATGCGGCAGGGCTTTTGAAAAATTACCTGAATTACCTGGATGTGATCGTGACTCTGTCTCCTCTTATGGGGCTTCTCGGTACGGTTATCGGCATGATCGGTTCCTTTAATGTTCTCTCCGTTTCCAACGGCCAGCCCTTTGCAGTCACCGGAGGTGTGGCAGAAGCCCTGGTATGCACGGCCACCGGCCTTTTTGTGGCTATCATTGCCCTCATTGCGTATACCTATCTTTCCCAGCAGGTGAGCCATTTTGTTTCTGATATGGAAAAACTGGGTACCCTGTATTTGGCTATCGTAGAGGCGAAAGAGCAATGAAACTGGAATCTATGAATGTGGAGAAGAAGCCAAAGATTATGATCATCCCTATGATTGATATCATTTTCTTCCTCCTTGTCTTCTTCATGATGAGCATGCTTTCCATGGTGGTGCAGAAGTCTATCAACCTGAACCTGCCGCAGACCGCCACGGCCAAAGTGAATGTGGAGCAGACCCTTCCCATCAGTATTACCTCTGATGGTACGATTTATGTAGAAAAGGAAAAGATTTCCAAAGACGATTTTCACCGCCGCATGGAAATCGAAAAAGGACGGAATCCGGACCTTTCCGTCGTTCTCCGGGCAGATTCCAAATCAGAACATGGAGATTTTGTATTTGTGCTTGACCAGTTGAAATCTGTAGGCATCAGCAAGGTGGGAATTGCTACAGAGTCCAAGACCGGTCAGAATCAGTAAAGAGGTGGTCCCATGCGTACTTTCAAGTACCGATGGTCCTCTGCCTTTGGATTGTCCTTCCTCTGCCACGGCATTGTCCTTGGCGCGGTGGCGGGCCTTCTCTTCCTCTTTCCTCCGCCCCAGCCCAGCCGGGAGCCCATTGAAGTAGATCTGGTGTCCGATATGGGCGGAGGTGGTGGCGGCGGCGGTGGCGGCGGCCAGGAAACGGAAGAACTTCCCAAAATCCACGAAGCCAAAGCCACTCCCACGGCGCCTCCTCCGGCTGTACCGGCAGAAGCCGATGAAGAGGCAGCCAATGATGTCCATGAGGTGGCACAGGCCCAAAGCACCACTTCCCAAAGCAGCGCCTCTGCCGGCGAAAGCGCTTCTTCCTCTTCTGAAGGAGGAAGCGGCGGCGGAAGTGGCGGCGGTCAGGGCACCGGCGATGGCACCGGCTCAGGAAGCGGCACCGGTTCCGGAAGCGGCAGTGGCAGCGGCGGCGGTACCGGTGATGGCACCGGCGACGGTTATGGCAGTGGAAATGGAGACAGCGGCAGCGGCGGCGGAGAAACTATCGGTATCCAGCTTTTGAGCGCTCCGGCGCCAGCCTACCCCGAATCAGCCAGAAGGGCCGGTATATCCGGCACTACGGTGGTGGGCATGACAGTTTCCACTGACGGATCTGTTTCCAGCGCCTGGGTGGAAAGTTCGTCGGGAAACAGCACCCTGGACAGTGCTGCGGTAGCTGCTGTGTACAACTGGCGTTTCGTGCCGGCCAAACAGAATGGTACTCCTGTGACAGCCAATTCCAGAGTGCCGATTACCTTCAATTTAAATGGATAAATAGGAAAAAGAGATTTCAGAGGGATGAAATCTCTTTTTTCGTGGATGCTTTTGGGGACAGGCCTTAGGGCCATGGGGGTTCATAGGGAACAAAGGGAATCCAGGGTTCAGGGGATGCGGCAGGCGCCATTCATGATGGATGAGTCCCTTTGCATTACCTGCCGCCGGAGGATCGCCTGTAAAGGCTCTGCCATATTCTTTACCGGGACCCTTGGTATAGGGGTCGCCGCCCTTGATGATGACGCCCCATTCCCACTTTTTTATGGCACCTCAAGAGTACTTATGTTATTATTTAAGGGTAGTATTGTCAGAAATCTGATAAAAGAAGGTGATGAAAGGACATGAATAACAAAATTTTTCTTGTTCTTGGCGGAGCCAGAAGCGGGAAGAGCGAGTTCGCAGAGAAGCTGATGTATCATTCCACAGGGAAAAGGAAGGGATACATCGCCACCAGCCAGATTCTGGATGATGAGATGCGGTACCGTGTGATTCTTCACAGGGAGAGGCGTCCCGCCGACTGGCAGACTTTCGAGGTCATGCATGGGGCAGGGGAGGAAATGGGTCATATCCTTGAGGAAGCGGATGCCATCCTTTTTGACTGTATTACCATGTATGTGAATAATATGCTCATGGACCACATGAAGGGGATTACCGTGGAGACGCTGGGGGTTTCGGATCTGACCACGCTGCAGGAGGCGCTGGAGAAAGACCTGACCCTCATGTTTGAGCGGATTTCTTCTGTTTCCGATAAGGAAATCATATTTGTGTCTGATGAGCTTGGAATGGGCATTGTTCCTGCCAATGCCATGAGCCGGGTATACAGGGATCTTGTGGGTCTGGCCAACCAGTATGTGGCCAGGCGGGCCGACAAGGTATACCTTTCTGTTGCAGGAATTACTGTGGAGCTCAAGGAAAGAGGAGTGGAGCTATAATGACAAAAATTGCAAAGAGAGTCATGTTTCAGGGAACCAGTTCTCATGTAGGTAAAAGTATTCTGACCACTGCTTTCTGCCGTATTCTTGCACAGGACGGATATAAGACGGCACCTTTCAAGGCGCAGAATATGGCGCTGAATTCCTATGTCACCCTGTCGGGCGGTGAAATCGGCCGCTCTACGGTGGCCCAGGCGGAAGCTGCCGGCGCCCTGCCTATCGTTCAAATGAACCCTGTGCTTTTAAAGCCTACCGGAAATTCCTGCTCCCAGGTCATCCTTCTGGGAACATCGGTAGGGAATTACAGCGCTTCGGAATATCAGAATCATTACAGCCAGCGGGCCTGGGATACGGTGAAGAAGAGCCTTGACTACATGGAAACCCATTACGATGCCCTTGTCATTGAAGGGGCCGGATCTCCTGCCGAGGTGAACCTGAAGAAAAATGATATCGTAAATATGCGCATTGCCAAAGAATGCCAGGCGCCGGTATTTTTGATTGCAGACATTGACAGAGGCGGCGCCCTGGCTTCCATCATAGGTACCCTGGAGCTTCTGGAACCGGAGGAAAGGGCTCTTGTGAAGGGACTGGTGATTAATAAGTTCCGCGGCGACATTTCTCTTCTGGAACCGGCTTTGACTTTCCTGAAGGAAAAGACGGGCATTCCGGTGCTCGGCGTCATTCCTTATCTGGAAGATCTGGGCATTGATGATGAGGATTCCGTATCTCTCCAGGATCTGCCCAGTGACCATGTGATGCGGGATATCCATATAGCTGTCATGCAGACCCCGAAAATTTCTAATTTCACAGATTTCGATGCTTTGAATCATGAGCCCGATGTAAACCTCCGCTTCGTGCAGCAGGGAGATATGATCGGTGATCCGGACCTGATCCTTCTGCCGGGAAGCAAGAACACCACAGAGGATCTGCTTTATCTGAAGCGCCAGGGATATGCGAAGGAAATTGTTGAAATGGCGGAAAAAGGCGTGCCCGTGATCGGTATCTGCGGCGGCTTCCAGATGCTGGGCGAAAAGGTGTGCGACCCGCTCCATGTGGAAAGCAGCAATGATGAAGTAGATGGCCTTGGCCTTCTGCCTTACACCACTTCCATGCATGGGAAGAAGAATACCTACCAGGTTACCTTCGACTGTGACGATCTGCCTTTCCTGGGCATGCAGTTTGCCGGAAAGGGCATGCGGGGCTATGAAATCCACATGGGTGAGACCACGCTCACGAAACCGGCGCAGTCCCTCTTCCATATTGTGCAGCGGAGTGAGGACAAGGTGGACCTTCAGGACGGTTTCATCAATGAAAAGCGGAATGTATTCGGCACCTACTGCCATGGCCTCTTCGACAATGATGATCTGCGCCGGGCTGTGATTAACGCCCTGCGCCGCCGCAAAGGCCTTCCGGAACTGCCGGTACAGTTCAAGTACCGGGCCTATAAAGAGTCTGAATTTGACCGTCTGGCAAAAATGGTGAGAACCCATTTTGATATGGACGCTTTTTATGAAATTCTGAGGAATGAATAATTTGGACGGCTTAATTTACTCCGCATTTTATGCCCTCATTCCCCTGGCGGCCCTGGTCATCGACACCATTTATGGAGATCCAAGATCCGATTACCATCCGGTGGTTCTTATAGGGAAAGTGATTTCCTTCTTTGAGGGAAAGCTTTATCCCGAAAAGAAGACATCTGATAGAAATATGTTTTTCCGCGGCATGATGACTTCCCTCCTTGTGCTCCTCACCGTGGGCCTGGTGGTGGGATTCCTGACCTGGCTTTCCGTGAAGGCGGGCATTCTCATGTATGCCGCTGTCAGTGCCGTAGTCCTTTATTTCACCATTACCCCCCGGGCCCTTGCCAGGGACGGCATGGAAATCTACGGCCTCCTGAAAGCGGGGGACATGGTATCCGCCAGGAAACGGCTCAGCTGGATCGTTGGCCGGGATACGGAAAATCTGGATGAAAGTGAAATCGCCCGGGGCACGGTGGAAACCATTGCGGAAAATACAACGGACGGTGTCATTTCCCCCCTTTTCTGGTTCCTTCTTTTAGGACCGGTAGGCGCGGCCCTTTACCGGGCCGGCAACACCATGGATTCCATGCTGGGCTACAAAAATGACCGTTACCTTTTCTTTGGCCGCTTTGCTGCGCGGCTGGATGATGTGCTGAACTATATTCCAGCTCGTATTACTTTTGTCCTCTTTGTGGCAGCTGCAGCGCTCTTGAAGCAGGATTGGAAAAATGCAGAAAAAATTGGCTTAAGGGATGCACCGAAGCACCCTTCTCCTAACGGAGGCTATGCAGAAGCCACGGTGGCCGGCGCCATGCATGTTCAGCTGGGGGGCTACAATTACTATGAGGGAAAACCGGAATTTCGCGAATACATGGGAGACCCTGACAGACCGCTGAAAGCAGAGCATATCAAGACTTCCATTTACATGATGTATGCTGCGGTCATTCTCTTTGCGCTTGTGGAATCAGCGGTCATATTCTTTGTGTGGTGAAGAAGACAGGGAAAAGGGGCCTCCCTGATGCATGGGAGCTGCACAAGCCCATGATCTTCAAGGTGAAACCTTTGTTTCTCTGACTCTTCTTTTTTGAACTTTTTTACAAATACTTGTGGTGATTGAATGAATTCTTTTTTAGTAGGTCTTCAATTTCTCACCCGTATCCACATTTCCAATGAAACGGTTTGGAAAGATGAGGAATTCGGAAAGAGCGTCATCTGGTTTCCTGTATACGGATGGATTATAGGCGCTTTCATGTGCCTCATTTACTTCCTGCTGAAACCTTTGGATATGCCTTATCTGACTGCTTTTCTGATTGTCATGGGAGAGCTTTTCATATCCGGAGGCACTCTGGCTGACGGGCTCATGGATTCATCGGACGGTCTCTTTTCCGGCCGCTCCCGGGAGCGGTGCCTGGAAATCATGAAGGACAGTCTTATTGGTTCCTTTGGTATGCTGTCCATCATTATTTTCATCAACCTTTACACACTTTCTCTGGGATCCATAGACGGGCTCCTTTATCCCATCCTTATTGCGGCGCCTGCGCTGGGCCGGCTGAACCTTGTCATCAGCATTTGCGAATATCCTTATGCCCGCCCCTATGGCATGGGCAAAGCCTTTTCCGCTTATCGTCCAAAGCATGCAGTGGCCATTGCTTCTGTATTTGCACTGCTGCCGGCTCTTTATTTCGGATTTCTTTATGTTATACTGGCCGGCGCAGCCCTTCTGCTGGGGCTGTATCTGAATCGCTGGATCGTGGGTAAAATCGGTGGTACCACAGGGGATACCTATGGATTTGTAAATCAAGTGACAGAAGTCTTTCTGGCGCTCCTTTATGTTTTGATTACCAGGGGGAATGTATGGCATATGTAGTCAGCTCACCGGGATCCTGCGGTGAATTTATCCAGGGCTATGCAGAGGGCTCCTCCTTCATGGTGACCTGTCCCATCGATCGCTTCTCCTATGCTTTTTCCGGATTTGACGGAAGGGGAGAAGCGCTTCCGCCCAAGGCTCTTTCAGCTGTAGAGAAAACAATGGCTTATCTGGGAGAAGAGAAAAGAGTCCCCTTAAAGCTGAAATCCCATATTCTGAAAGGGAAAGGCATGGCCTCCAGCACGGCCGATATCAGTGCCGCCTGCCAGGCCGCGGCCCTTGCCTGCGGCCGAAAGCTGTCGGAACGGGAAATTGCAGCTATTGCCCTTTCCATTGAACCCAGCGATGCCACCTTTTTTAAAGGGGTAGTGCAGTTTGATTACCGGGAAGGACGCCTTATCCGGGAAATGGGCCTCTGCCCGGCCATGCAGATCCTGGTTTATGACTGCGGCGGGGAAGTGGATACCATGCTTTTTAATTCCAGAAATGATCTGGTAGACCTGCAGAAGAGCAATGAAACGAAAATCAAGGAGGCTCTTTCTTTATTTAAAGAAGGAATCCGGCACCAGTCTTTGGACTTGATTGGCAGGGCTGCTTCTATGAGCTCCTTTGCCAACCAGAAGATCCTTTATAAGAAACCGTTGGAAGATTTCTATCACCTGGGACTGGAGCAGGGAGGAAAAGGGGTTATCTGTGCCCACAGCGGTACCGTGCTGGGACTGATTCTTCCCATGGAAAAGGATGCCATGGCAGTGAAGAATTTCCTGGATAAAGAAATGAAAGGAAGGATTTCCTTTCTGGACCTTGTACATATTACAAACCAGGGCATGCAGTGCAGAAAGTGTGATATCCATGACTTTGAAAAGCTCTAGACATGGAGGGGATGTCTTTTCCCTGTCCCCCTCCGAACGGAATAAAATCCTTGATTTCAGCATCAATATCAACCCGCTCGGCCTTTCTCCCCTGGGGAGAAGGGCTCTTCTCCGTTATTGGGAAATAGAGACCCTCCGCTATCCGGACGTGGAAGACCGGGACGTGACGGCCTCCCTTTCCGCTGCCTATGGCATGGACAAGGATACCATTGCTTTAGGAAACGGGGCTACGGAGCTCATGTATACGCTGCTTCGATTCCTTAAGCCGAAAAAAGTGCTGGTGCCGGCGCCGGCTTTTTCCGAATACCGCCTCTCCGCCGAAGCCGCCGGCGCAGATACGGAAAGCTTCCTTCTGGATCAGGACCATGGCTTTTCCCTTCCTTTAGGGGAACTGGAAAGAAAAATGGTTCCCCGCTCCCTTTTGTACCTGGGACACCCAAACAACCCCGACGGCTGCCTCCTTTCCATGGAGGATTTCAAAAAAGTGATGGCCCTTGCAGAAGACAGGGAAAGCTATGTGGTAATTGACGAATCCTTCATCGACTTCGTGGAAGGAGACGTGTCCTACCGCTCTTTCGTAAAGACTTATTCACATCTGGTGGTCATTATGTCCCTCACGAAATTCTACGCCGTGCCGGGCCTCCGCATCGGATGCTCCTTTGCCCATCCGGCCCTCACAGAAAAAATCAAAGACCACCTCATCCCCTGGAACGTGAACGGCCCGGCCCAGCTCTACATGACCTGCGCCGCCAGGGACAGGGAATACATTGAAGCGTCCCGTGCCTTCTGCTCCTCCGAAAGGAAATATTTCGCAGGGAAACTGGGAGAACTGGAAGGCCTTACGGTCTACCCCGGCTGCGTCAATTTCATCCTTCTGAAACTGACCGGCTCCATAAGAGACGCCGCCGATTTACAGAAGCAGCTTCTTCCTGAAGGCATTTTCATCCGCCAGTGCGGCAACTACGAAGGCCTTGACAACTCCTTCTTCCGTCTGGCTGTGAGGACAAGGGAAGAAAACAACCGGCTCCTTAAAGCATTGAAAGAGGTTTACCATCCATGATTACACTTTATCTTATAAGACACGGCCAGACTGTATGGAACAGTTCCGGCAGGTATCAGGGCCGCACCGATGTGGCCTTAAGCGAAAAGGGGATAGCCCAGGCGGAAAAGACAAAAGAACGGTTCCGCACTGTCTCTCTGGATGGCGTCATTTCCAGCCCCCTTAAACGGGCTGCCCATACAGCGAAGGGCATTGCCCAAACTCACGGCCTTCCACTGGAAACAGATGCAAGGCTGAAAGAACTCTCCTTCGGAGACTGGGAAGGAAAGACCTACGATGAAATCGAAAAAATCTGGCCCGGCATGATTGAAGCCATGTATCACGATGCAGGCACCATGAAACTCCCCCATGGGGAATCCTTTGCAGACTGCCAGAAACGGTGCATGGAAGCCATCAGCGATATCATCAAACGAGGGGACAATAAAACCTACGCCATCGTCTGCCACGGAGCGGCGCTTCGCACCATCATATGCGGCCTCATCCAGATCCCCCTTGCCAGATCCTGGAACCTGGCTCTCTCCAACGCCAGCATTTCACAGGTCAACATCTATCCGGGGGATATGAATATGCTCTATACCCTGAATGATACATCCCATCTGGGAGATTTGAAATCGGGGAGCTGAGGGGAAACGCCGATACGGGCGTGAAAACTAACGGCAGCGCTCCCTTTTTAAGGAAAGGGGCACTGTTTTAGTGCCATGTACCCTTTTGTCAAATTGACGGGGTGGCGAACACCACGTCGGCATCCAGAACCTTGCAAAAGGGTGAAGTGGTAAACTAAAATTGGACACAGAGGGGGTAATCTTTAGACATACAAGTGTACACTGCATAGGCAGTGCAAAATAAGCACTGGACAGAGTATCCCCTTTACTGGACAGGAGGTTTGCCATGAAGTACACGAAAGAACAAAGATTGGACATCGGTCGACGAATTTACTACAGCGAAATAAGCCGGTATGAAGCCGCAGAAGAATATGGCATCAGTGAGCAGACCGCACGGAATTACATGAGAATGTATCGGGATGCCAATCGGCTGCCGCCCAAACGCGGACAGAGATCCATCAGCGCACTTTCTTTCAAGAAAGAGCCGGCAGAGCTGGATGAACTGAAATCTATGACAAAGGAGGAATTGATCCAGGAGCTGATTAAAGCCAGGATCACAGAAGCAAGGCTAAAAAAAGGATACGAGGTGAAGGGAGATGGTACGGTCATTCTATACGCCAGCAAGTCTACCAAGTGATTATGGAACTGTCAGGAGAAATCCCAGTGAAGATTCTATGTAAAGCAATGGGCATCCAGCGGAGCAGTTTCTACGCATGGAAGAAGCATCTTTCTCATCCTTCGGAAAGAGAGAAGAACCTTGCAAGCAATGTCAGGCTGTTTCAAGAATACCACTTGAAGTATCCATCGCATGGTTACCGCTGGCTGAATGCCAAGATACGCCTGGACAAAAATATTGTCCTGTCTGACCCCTATGCTCATAAGTGTTGCAAGATTGCGGGAATCAAGAGCAAGTCCAAGCATTACCGCTACAAGAAGGCTGGAGATCCGGCGCGAATATTCCCCAATCTGCTCCTGTCAGAAATGCAGATTGACGGGCCAATGCAGTGCATCGTGAGCGATATGACAGCGTTTTATGTGAAGGGCACCTACTACGAACTGACTCTTTACATGGATCTCTGGAACGATGAGATTGTCAGCCATTCCCTTTCGGCAAAGCGTGGCGACCGCATGACCTATATCAGTGGGCTGAAAGATCTGATTGCATGGAAGGAGCAACATCCGGAGCACCAAATGATTCTGCACACGGACCAGGGATCTGTCTACGCATCTAAGGCCTACAACGACCTGTTGCCCATGTACGGCATTACCCGGTCGATGTCACGTGCCGGAACGCCGACAGATAACGCTGCAATGGAATCTGTCAATGGATGGATTAAGGCCGAGATGTTCATGGACTTACACGTGACCGGGGAGAAGTCCGTCGCGGAAGAGGTGGATAATTACATCCATTTCTTTAACGAATATAGGCCGGCCTATACATTGGGCTACCTGACACCGAAGCAGTACCGAGAACGCCATATTTCTAACTGCTGAACTTATTCAAGTTATAGTTGGCATGAAGTGTCTGTCGGTCCCCGAGGCAATGTTGGAAGATTCACTGCGCCTTGTACAAGTATTCAATTTTTATGCCTAATTTTTTAGTTTCGTGTCCAATTTTTGTTGACAAGTGCAAGGGGAAAGTATGGAAGGGCTTATATCTTATCTTGTTTTTTAAGACCGCCCCCTCTCCTGAAAGGCGGCATTATAAAATCATTGCCCCTTAAAGGGGAAACGACTTACTATATTTTGCGCGTCGCCAGCGCTCCTTCATCCCTGCTGTTACTGACTCACTGGATTTTCGGGTCGCTGATGCTCCCTTACAAATCCAGTTCGCATAGTGCATCCACTGCTGTCACTGACTCACTGGATTTTCAGGTCGCTGACGCTCCCTTACAAATCCAGTTTGCTAGTGCAAAATGTGTTCGCTGTGCATCGCTCAGGGGGCCGCCGATTGGCGGTCAGGACCGCGATGGAG